>Ga0209319_1000375_pt1 | contig 60721 bp, 46 predicted proteins | sample RifGroE2_FD_184000 | JGI IMG/M metagenome (GOLD analysis project Ga0209319, IMG submission 184000) | Groundwater microbial communities from Rifle, Colorado - Groundwater E2 (SPAdes) (version 2) | ecosystem: Environmental > Aquatic > Deep subsurface > Groundwater | place: Rifle, Colorado, United...
AATCAAAACAACAGTTAAATGATTTATTCCGTGTTTTGGCTGACAACATGGAAACCATAAAAATGTACCGAACTCAGGACCCGATAGTCCAAGAAATTAGATTACTACAATATTCTAAAACATAACCAAGATTATCAATATTCAACCATTAGCCCATCAGCAGGGTTAGTCTCCAGAGAATCCAATACTTACTTCATGGAAGATGGAAGCGGCCCCCCGATAGAGACTGACACTCGTGAATGGACTACGTACCTTTATAATAAAATGAGAGAAGCTTCACAGATCACTCAACCAAATGGGGCTTTTCAGAGAACTCTTTCGTACCAGAGGGTTTATACTACTGAAAAATTTGATGGTTCAACTACAAGTAAAGAATTTGATGCCGCCGGCAGGTTAGCAAAAATAACTGATAACAATCAGGAAGTAATTGAATATAAATACACTGCCGACGGGAATACAAAAACCGTTATTATGAATAATGTCCCGGCCAACTCAATTCATTACCGGTATAATATAATCGGGAAAGTTGATTCTATTCAGGACCCCAATATGGGAAAAATGACCTTTGGATATAGTCCGTATGGAGATATGATCAGGCAAACTAATGCCCGTAACCAGATTATCAACAAAAGCTATGATAGGCTGGGACGTCCTACTGTTACCAGTTCACCCGAAGGTGTTGCCAGATGGTATTACGACAATCCACAACAAGGCATTGGCCAGCTTGATTATTCACAATTCTTTCCTTCTGGAAATGAGTATGGCGAACTAACCAAAAGAAACAGATACGATGACCAGGGTCGTTTAATAAGAAGTACACAGGGAATTGATGGCGACACCTCCTCATATGTATATTTTTATAACGTTTATGGACAAGTTAAGAAAACAATTTACCCTTCAGGTTTTCAAGTATTAACCGAATATGATCCAAATGGTTATACAAGTAAAATCACAAACCCTGATTATGGTACAATTTGGGAATTACTCGCTCAAAACCCTTTTGGAAGTGTTAGTTATTCAGAATTAGGACACACTTATTCTAACTATCGCGAGTTTAACCCTAAAACCAACCGGTTAATCAAAAACAGATTAGTTTCTAAAATTACTAATGCCCGGCTGCATGAAAGTGGTTATTCATGGAACACATACGGCAATATGATACGTCGTACAGATAGCCTGAGAGGTTTAGCCGAAACTTTCACCTATACCGGTCTCAACCAATTAGAGAACTCCTATCTGAATGGTACATTAACTTCGCACATCATCTATGAGGATTTGGGAAATATTGAATCACGCAGTGATGTTGGTAATTTTAGCTATGGCGAAAGCAATGCAGGTCCACAGGCCGTAACGGCTATCGAAACCGAACCAGGCGTTTTCCCATCTACCGTACAGAATTTACAGTACACCTCATTTGATAAGATCAAAGAGATGACCGAAAACCCCTGGACTCTCAAAGTATTGTATGACGAAGCGGGGCAAAAGCTACTACAGACCACAACCAATACCCAGACACTGGAAACTACTTCCACGCTATACCAGGGATTCTCTGAAAGGGTGACAGGAAGCATTACTGAGAAAACAATTGATTATATTACATCACCCGAGGGGGTAGTAGCCATCTTCTCCCGAAATGGGGATAGTGACAGTACTTTGCATTTTCTCTTTAAAGATTATGCAGGAAGTATCATCGGGGTGATGAATCCTACCGGTACTTATGCCCAGGAGATAAGCTATGACGCATGGGGTCGCCGTCGTAACCCCGCCACATGGCAACCATTCACCGGCACAACACCACAGGCACTCTACACCCGGGGCTACACCATGCATGAACATCTATCCAATTTTGGCCTCATCGATATGAAAGGGCGGGTGTATGATCCGCTGGTAGGCCGGTTCCTCTCTCCCGACCCCTTTATCCAGGCACCGGAGTTCAGCCTCAGCTTCAACCGCTACAGCTATTGCCTCAACAACCCATTGCTCTATACAGATCCAACAGGGTTCTTTGCCGAGGGACCCGGATTAAGCCTTTCTGGTCCTGATGCAGGGATGTTTTATAATGATTTGGGGAGTGCCAATGGTTCGACTGAAGCCAACGGAAGCACTACACGACAAACAAACCCTGAATGGTGGGTTACTAAAGAAGGAGAAATTATCGGACAAGACGGGAGCAATGATGGCGTTGAATATGTTGTCTCACAAAATAGTGACCAGGCAATGATTAGAACGGCTAATGAAGAAGGCAAAATAGTTAAACCTTCAGAGTTGAAAGGTTTGTTTCTTCCCCTGCCAAAATATGAACTCCGCATGGCCTCCTGGTTTTTATGGCAAACTGGTTATAAAGATAGATCACGTGAACATGCAATAGCCTATGGATTGGATCCAAATAATGAGATTAAAAGGATTGGATATATAGGAAAAAAATTTACCGAGGAGAACGATATGGCAAAGGGAGGTGTAATCGTTGAAGGTGCTGCAAATTTGGTGCGAGACGATCCAAGATATACGAATATTTTTGAAGCAAAAGAATTGGATTATTTGCAAGTACTCATACACACACATAATTTGCCTGAAGAATATAGTACTGGTCGAAGGACATGGCCGACAATGCCACAAGATTATGAACGACCGTCAGCGTTTCCATCAAATATTCTACTAAATATATTTGATATCAATGCCGATGAGGTAATATTAATTTCACCTGGAGCAACCAACAATAAAAAACCCAATTTTATAAGAATAAATAAGAATGTATATTTTAGCGAAACATATTATAAGAAAAAGAAATGAATAGATTAATAATGCTGATAGTACTGATAGTAATGGTAGCTATCGGTGTTTTTGCCACTGTAAGAAAAGATCAGGCAGATATGCCTGTATTGCAACGCATTAAACCCTTGCAATCCGACTTACAACACATTGGGGATAGTACAAAGATACATTCCATCTATATTTTCAAAAACGACTTTGAAAAATTCAACAAGGTTGTATTGAAAGATAGCCTTTTGGCGATTATCTTTGTTGGTACTGACTTTGTTATGATACCAAAAAGAGTCTTAGCATTTAAAAACATTGAAAACTTATGGTTCATGAATTGCACATTGCCAGATATGGATAGCCTGGTATTAATGTTCAAACAATTAAAGAAATTGAAGGAGCTATATTTTTACAAAACGCCGGTACCTGAATTCCCAATTCAGTTCTCCGAGCTAACCTCGTTAAAAACGTTGTTATTTAATGAATTAAATCTTAACAGTACACCCGTGGAGGGAGTTTTACCTTCGTCAATAGAAACTATCGAATATTCTAACTCAAAAATAAAACACTTTAATTTAAGTTCTTTTCCTGAAAATCTCGTTTCACTTGAGATTACTGATTGTAAAATTAGAAATTTTTGTGGAGAGATTAAAAGTAATAATTTTGAACATCTTAAAGTGTTAAACGTAAAATTAGATGGTTTAAAAGCAAAAAAAGTCATAGCCGGAATACGAAATTGCGAAGAGATTACCGGAATATCGATTATATATTGTAACCTGACCGAAATCCCGGTTGATTTGATTGAAATGAAGTCACTTAAGTGGATAGACATATCAGGTAACAAAATTTCTGAGCTAACTGATAACCTACTAAACCTTAGCGATTCTACAATGTTATGGATAGATGAAAATCCAATAAGAAAAATTCCACCCAGTCTTACAGAATGGCTCAAAAAGCGTCGCATCGAAAAGAAAGATTTTATAAGAAAAAAGAAAAAGTTCACTATTACTGATACCTTTTATTTATACTGATTTTTATGAAAGCGATTTATTTTATAATTTTTTATTTCATAGCTTTAACGAGTTACGCTCAAACTGCTCATTTTTCATACGATGCCTCCGGCAACCGGATTTCCCGCTGGTTAGAGGTAAAAGCGGTAAAACAAACCAGTGCTGACTCGGCAGTACATAATCTGCCGGAGTTAATTCCAACCGAAAAAGCCGAACTACTGGGCGATGTTCAAATTTACCCTAACCCGGCAAAGCGATATCTGAATATCGATATCACTAACCTTGGCGAAGCTGATGCCAAAGGCTACATAAGCGACATCAACGGGCGCACTGTTCTCAGCTTTGAAAATCTTTCCACTGCCAACACGCTTAACGTTGAAACCCTGGCACCAGGTACTTATCTGCTAAGGGTAGAGTGCAGGGGTGAAAGGAAGGTTTGGAAGGTTGTTGTAAGCGATTAGTTTGCATCGCGAGAAACTGGCAACAGCGTATTATCCTTCCCGCTTGTTTGCCCAAGGGTGCGCTCCGCCTTGATTACCGAATTATGATTAGATTTGCTGCCAGAAATGGAAGCTTCGGTTTTGTTGTTCCATGGTTGGGCTCCCGAAAATGATTAAATAACCCGATCAAATATTAAAGTATTCGTAATAACTCCTTTTCTGTTCTGCCTGCAAACCAAATAACACTATTCACTGTAACCGCTCTTTTTCAACTTCTATCCAATTGCGCTGCTCCTTACGACCCTATATTGCCCTCCTGCTGCTACTGCTGGCTCCTGTCCTGATACAGGCAGAGGGAACCCGGCAAACATGCCCGGTTGCTGCAGACACCAACTATCTTACCTTCCTCTACCCTATCTATTATCACATGAACTACCCTCCTTTTGCCACTGCTACCTCTGGAGACGAAGGACGCCTCTACATTCATATCTAGACTCCGGGTGAGACCATCTGGTTTGGGTTTGCCGTATATTCGGGGTCTAAGGCTTCAAATTATACCTATACCCTATTTGATCCTTCAGGGGTAGCAGCAAAAAGTGGTACGGTTTTACCAAACCAACCGGGTTACATCCGTCATTACTTAGAAGCATATGCAGGCCCCTCATCCCTGGCTGCAGGTGGGTACAACGCATTATCCTATACAGCTACCCAGGCAGGTGATTATTATATTGAGTTTGCTCCACCAGGAAACAATACCATTCGGTTGAAGTATTACGACATTACAGTATCGGGATTAGGCAATACGGCGATAAATGGCCGGGTTTGGTCGAAGCGCTGGATGTTTAATGTAATGGCACAATTCAACATTTTCAAGGGGGCACTATATGCTTATTCCGACGACCAATTGGTTACCTGCATGCGGTTTGACTCGCTACAACCACTCATCTTCACGGTGTGCTGTAACGCCACAGGGTGTACCAATACGGGCGATCTGGCACTTGACCGTTGTTCACGTCCTTTTTATGCTATCTATGGGCAATATAAAATCTTTCTCAACGATCCTGATCCGGTTTCCTACCCTACCGGATCACCAGGCGGAGTTACCAGCCTTTCAGCCACTCCGGATTGCGGTGGCACAGTAGCCTTTCATATAGAGGCTGGCTCTAACTGTACTGCAGATTTGCTGATCAATATCAACTCACCTCCTGGCTTCCAGGCTGGTGATGTCTCAATTATCAAAACGCTCACTGCAGGTAACAATGATTTCATTTGGAATGGGTTAGACGGAACCGGAGCACCAGTTCTCAATGGAACACCTATAACCATTACCGGTACTGTTTCTAAAGGGCTTACCAATTTCCCAATGTACGATGTAGAAAACCTTGGTGGAATTGACATCACGCTGGTCAGACCTACAGGGGATAAGCCTCCGTTGTATTGGGTTGATACCCTGATTTATGAAGCTTATGGAAACCACAACCTCGAAGGGTGCATCTCGACGGATACGAGTTGTCATCGTTTTACTTATGGCGATGGTTATACCATCAATACATGGTGGTATGCCCTAAGCCAGGCCATCACGCCAATTAACTTGTTGTTTCAACGGAATTGGTCGCAGCAATTCACCCATGCCATCTGTCAGGGTGATAGCATTTGGCTTGCCGGCTCCTGGAGAAAGAATGCCGGCACCTATATCAGTGGCGGTAACAGCGTGCTGACTGGATGCGATAGCACCCGAACCGATGTGCTGACCGTAAACCCCAGGCCACTCGTTGATCTTGGCCCAGATCTGATTCGTTGTGCCGGTGAATCGGTGATGCTTGATGCAGGAACCGGATCAGGATACACCTACCTGTGGAATACAGGTGCTACCACACAGACGCTGGTGATTTTCATGACCGCAACATATAGCGTAACCGTAACGACCCCGCCGGGTTGCTCTGTCACCGATTCAATGCATTTTACAAGCCACCCGGTACCACCGCCAGGAACTCTGATAATCAAACATGATTGAGATATGGTCGTTCATGAAAATCACTTTGCAACTTTAGTTATCTACATCAGGGTTCACTGAAAATAACAAACGCCAGGAATGTTTAATTGTTCCGGTAAAATCAGTCTTCCAAAAACAGAGGCGACTAACATAGTAGAAATACAGAATATTACAGGAAACTAACCGATCGCCTGAGAATATCAGAAGCGGAATACTCTTTTACCCGCGCTTCTCAAAAAATCGCCTCACGCTCTTCGCTACGAAGGCAACCTCCTTCTCACTCAATCCACTGAAGAACGGCAGCCTGATGATGCATTCACTAAACCTGTCGGTATTGGGAAGTGGGCGACCATCGTGACGTGGGGAGAAAAACCCGCTGCTATGTAGCGGGAGGTAATGAAACACGGCCTGAATGCCATCGCGGTTGAGGTGGCGGATCAAGGCATCGCGCTCTTCGCCGTCGCGGGTGACCATAAAAAACATGTTTCCATTGTCGGTGGCATAGTCGGGAATGGCGGGAATGGTTGCCCAACCGCGTTCATTTACAAAATGTAATTGCTCCAGATAACTCCTGCGCACCCTGAGGCGCTCCTTCTGGATATCCTTAAAGGCCTCAAGCTGGGCAAACAGAAAGGCAGCTATCAGTTCTGACGGAAGGAACGAAGAACCCACATCTACCCAGCCATACTTATTCACTTCGCCCCTGTAAAATGCAGCTCTGTTGGTTCCCTTCTCCCAGATAATCTCTGCACGTGCAGAAAACCGCTTATCGTTGATGGTTAGTAGCCCTCCCTCACCCGAGATGATGTTCTTGGTCTCGTGAAACGAGAAGGTCCCGAAATGGCCAATACTACCCAACGGCTGTTTTCTATAATACGACCCGATAGCATGGGCTGCATCTTCCACCAGAATCAGGTTGTGGGCTTCGGCAAGTCGTGTAAACGCGTCCATCTGGCAGGCAACGCCCGAATAGTGTACCAGTACGATAACCCTGGTACGTGGTGTGATAAGCTTCTCTACCCCGACAGGGTCGAGATTGGGGTAGCCGGGTTCCACGTCAGCAAACACGATGGTGGCTCCGCGCAGGATAAAAGCATTGGCAGTTGAAACAAAGGTAAACGATGGCATAATCACCTCATCACCCGGGCCGATATTGCTCAGGATGGCAGCCATCTCGAGGGCATCGCTGCAACTGGTGGTGAGAAGTGCTTTGCCGAAGCCGAACCCCTTTTCAAAAAATTGATGACATTTTTTGGTATAAGCGCCATTGCCGGAAATCTGTCCGAAGATTGCCGCCATCTGCATGTGTCGGGATTCCTCACCGGTAAAGAAGGGTTTATTGAAGGGAATTTTCATCATTTTAACGATTAGAAAAAGCGGCGCTAAGGTAAAGAATATTGCGGTTTGACCGGTTTGGTGTAATTTCGCTGAATGGACAACACGCAGAAGGGCAAACGTAGTCTGGTTCGTGACATTGCAGGTGTTTTTACCGGCAACATTGCCGCTATGGGAGCCGTATTGCTGACAAATATCGTGTTATCAAGGGGATTAGGACCGAGCAATTACGGAATCTTAACATCATTACTGGCAGTACTCATGGTAAGTGTGAGCATTGTTCAGTTGGGAATCAACCGATCAGCGGTATTTCACCTGGGGCAACAGGTCATTCCACGCCGTACAACCATCAGTTCTGTTTACACCCTCTGGGCAATTACTTCGCTGGCCGGAATCCTCATCTCAACTGTCAGCGTTCTGGTCATCAGAAACCCCAACTTCAATTCACTAATGGTGGTAAGTGCCCTGCTGATCATCCCGTTCATTCTCGGGAACCTATACAACAGCGGTATCTTTCTGGGGCTGGAAGAGATCAGATACAGCAACATGCTCCATTACCTGCCCGCTTACCTCACACTGATACTAAGCTTAATCTTCGTATGGGTTTTCAAACTGGGGGTAACAGGTGCCATTACAGCCTCATTAATCAGCGCCCTGACAGCATTCGTTGTAGCAACCCGTCACCTGAAACGGGAATTTGAAATCATAATACCAGCGCCACGTGAAGCCATCTGGTCGGTAGGCCGACTGGGGGTAGTATACGCGATAAGCCACATGCTGCTTCAGCTCAACTACAAGGCTGATGTATTGATGCTACAAAAGATGCGTCCTGCATCAGAGGTCGGATTCTATTCCATCGGCGTCTCGATCACTGAGCAGCTCTGGCTAATTCCCTTTACAATAGGACTGGTACTGCTGAGCCGTACTGCCAACGACACCGACAATACAGGTGCCGCCCAACGAACAGCCTTGCTGCTGCGCATCGGAGTTATGCTCGGGGTGGCAGGTTCCATCGTCCTGTGGCTACTGGCGCCGCTTCTGGTGCCCTTAGTATTCGGCAAACCATACATCGCCAGCGTACCCATTATTCAGGCCATCCTGCCCGGTATCGTGATCTTCATCATCTTCAGGTTACTCGAAAGCCATCTGGCAGGAATGGGCAAGCCTTACCTTGCCATTTGGGCTCTGGTTCCTTCGTTGCTGCTTAATATCGGTCTCAACCTGTGGTTGATTCCCCGTTATGGTGCCATCGGTTCGGCATGGGCTACCAATGTAAGTTACGCATTGGCCACGGTGGTGTATGTTGCCATCTACCTCCGTACTATGAAAACTACGCTTTCGGAATTGTTTGTACCAGGAAGACAGGACATTGAAAAGGCCATGAGAATGTGGAAAGAGCGAAAGAAAAAAAGATGAGAGAGTGGATGATTTTAGGATTAGTGTTATTACTTAGGGAATATGTTGGCGAGAGCTATAGCTTTGGCTTTTGTATACGAAATATTATAAAACTTCCCACAAAGACTGCCGCTGCTGCTTACCGCAGTGTTAATCAACAATCCTGCTCCCCTCCTCTTCGTCACTGACGACACGGATATGCGCGTCAATTTCCTGCTGCAACTCTTCAACATGGCTGATGAGGCCTACGATGCGGTTTTCGAGACGAAGGGTGCGAAGGGTGTCGAACACCATCTGCAACGATTCCTTATCGAGTGAACCAAAACCTTCGTCAAGAAAGAAGAAGTTATCGGTACCCGGGCGACGGGCATGGACAACATCAGCCAGGGCAAGTGCCAGTGAAAGGGAAGCCTGAAAGGTCTGTCCGCCTGAAAGGGTCTTGACACTCCTGAGGTGACCACCATTCAGGTAATCGCGGATGACGATGTTGTTACCATCGGCCAACTCCATACTCAGTTGCCTGTTGGTAAGCACGTGAAACCGTTTGTTGGCAATACCCACCAATTGCTCCAGGTAGACAGAGGAAACGAAGTTCACAAAACCACTGGCCTTAAACAATTTCGCCAGGCTGGCCAGATTAGCAGCACGAAACCGTGCTGCTTCGAGCTCCTTTTCAAGCCGTTTCAATTCGGCTTGCTGCGCTTCGGCTTGCTTCACAGCCTGATAGAGTCTGTCGAGGACAAGGGTCAGTTCCTTCTGCTTTTCAATGAGCAGCATCAGCGAAGCTGTCGATTCATTATGAAGAACAGCGTCGTATGGTTCATCCGACAAACTTTTGGCTAATTCAGCTATTCTATTGTGCAGGGTAGCTTCAGTTTCGCGATAGGCATTAATCTCGCGGCTAATCTGAATCTCATCGAAAGGTAAGGCCAGAAGTTCAATAACAGCCTGTTTTCCGGCGAAACCTTCGGCCAATGCAGCGGCATCCAGTTCACTGCTGCGACTACCGACAGCTATGGTTAGTTCTGCCACCTGCGACTCCAACATCTTCAGGATGGTTTCGGCCTGAAACAACCATTGCTGAACCTGCTGTTTTTCAGCGATTGATTTGTCATACTGCATGACAGCCTGTTGAATCTTCTGTTTCAGCAAAACCATCTCTTGCTTCAACTCCTCTGGATCACGAAGAAGTTCTTCGGGTGAAAAGGCTTTTACCTCCCTATGTTTTTCATATTGTTCGTTCAATTCCAGCTGTTGCATTCCGAGCACCTCTATTCTTTCACGGTAACGGGCAATGGTAGCTTCATGTGTCGATTGCCGGCTGAGCAGTGCGGCATATTCCGTTTCGGCCTTTTGTTGTTCTGCCTGCCGGATGGAGGTTTCAGCCCAGGCCTTCCGTACAGGTTCTTCTTCGTGAGGCTGGTATAGCCCCTCACCCCCGAAATCCGCCATGTGGTTTGACCATTCGATTTCGAGCGACTGTATCTGCAGGGTCAGTTCGCCATTACGCCGCTTCATGGCTTCAGCCTGTTCATTTGACACGAGCATTTCCCTCCTCACCTGCTGAATCATTTCCTGTTGGCTTACAAGCAACCTGCGCCGTTGTGCAAGAGCCACTTCATTCTGACTCATATCGCCCTGCGACAGGGGTTCGGGATGATGAAGGCTGCCACAAACCGGGCAAGCTTCACCTTCGGCGAGTGTGCCCGCAAGGCTCTGCAGTTTCTTCTGAAGTGCCAGATGTTGCTCACTGGTAATCAGCGTCTGTTCTTCACCAGCGAGGTACCCTGACACTGCCTCCGCGAATTCACCCTGGGGTAATCCGCTACACACATCGGGAAAAGAAGCAGCGAGCGTCAGTTGGGTTGAATGCTGTTGCTCTGACAGCGCATCGAGGCGTCCGGTTAATAATGCCCTCTCCTCTTTCAGTGCAGCCAGATTTTTAGTCAATTGAATGCGCTGGTCATGCCATTGAACCAGTCGGGCGAGCAGAGGAAAAATAGCGGTCTGTTCCCTTATTCTGATGAGATCTTTCAGGGCAACTGCGATTGATTCCTGTAATGGTCCAAACTTAGCCTCCTCCACGCCTAGCAAATCCCTTCCTTTCGTAAGCCGCACTCCAGTCTCTGTCAACTGGTTAAAAAGCAATACCTGCCCGACTTGTTGTTGCAACAATTCAACCCGGGCAGTGCGCTCCCCGTTCAGATTGTATGCAGCGGATGACTTCTCAAATACCCCGAGGGTAATTGCCTCTTGCTGCCGTAAACGGGTGGTTGTGAGTTGTTGTTCCTTAAGTTTCGGAATAAATCCGACCAGTTTAAGTTCATCTGCCCGCAAGGCTTCAGCCTTAGCCTGAAACTTCGACCGGCACAACACTACCTGTTTCAGTCGGAGTTCCAGCGATATGATTTCTTCAGCCCGACCAGCAAGCAAAGCGAATTGATGTTGCCTCTCAGACAGCTCTTTGTCGATAGCAGCTAACTCACGAAGCCGGATGAGTTGCCTGTTTAATTCTGTTGCCTCCGTTTCGAGATCAGCCAGCACCTTTACATGCTCAACGATGAGTTGCTGCTGGGCATCGAACCAGTCGTCTTCGTGTTTCACCAGATTAGAGCATTTCCCCTCAAGGTGACTGATCTGTTGTCCGGTGATGTTTTCAAGTTGTGCTACCCGGGGAGCAAGCTCAAAACGGTTAAGGTCGAACAGTTCTTTCATCATTCGGGTGCGGTCGGTATCACCAAGTTGCAGGAAATCCTGAAAGCGGCCCTGCGGAATAATCACGGCACGTCTGAAATTATCGTAATTGAGTCCTACCGCCTGCTGAACATCCCCCAATGTTATCGGAATCCATTCAGAGCCTTCGCGTCTGAAAGCCACATGCTCGTATGCTTTAGCGTCATCGAAACGCTTTTTGTTGCGCTGTCCCTTAACAATGCAGCGGTAACTGACAACAGGGAAACCCGCGGTGAACTCATAATCGATCAACAGCTCATTACTCCTCAGATTCATCATATTGTAGGCTCGCCCATCGCGTTTGTTGAGCCTTTCGGTCTCGCCGAAGATGGCATAGGTGATGGCTTCGATGATGGCGCTTTTTCCCGATCCTGTTCGTCCGAATATGCCAAACAGACGTGCTTGCACCAGCGGCCTGAAATCGATGGCGGTTCGCTGGCGATAGGAATATATTCCCTGAAGGGTGAGTGTTACAGGAATCATAATGATGAACTGAAAAATAACCCGTCTGATCATTGACGAGGTTCGATGACATTTTCCTGATCAGTTTCGGTTATGCAAAGCTATTGATTTCACCGCTCAATCCACAGCACCGAATTTCCGGTGTTAAATTCATTCTGTTCCCAGAGCTTGTTCGCGGGGTCGAGTATCCACCTGCCATCCACAACGAATTTGTAGCTATATTTTCCAGGTGCAAGGAAGACCGGCAACAACCATTCGCCTTCCTTTTTGAACATCCTGTATCCAGGTTTCGACCAGCCATTAAAGGTGCCTGATACAAACACTCCGCGTGCATCGGGGAAACCTTTTAACCGGAAGGCATAATTGGGGCTTACCACCAGAATTGAATTACCATCGCCCCTGGTATTGTTGTTAAAAGGGTTGTCGGGATCGGGCATCCACTTCCCGTCGACGATATATTTGTACTCATAAGTTCCGGGTGCAAGGACATAGGGCAATTCCCAGCCCCCTGCCGTGGGGAGCATTTGAAGCTCCTGATGATTCCAGCCGTTGAAATTTCCGGAGAGGACAACCTTTCGGGCCGTTGTAAAACCCCTCAGCCGGAAAGTCATGGTATCGCCTATACTAAAAAAGGAGTTTTCATTGCCTTTTCCATCGGGGCGCCGGACACGGGCTTTGGGGTCGAGCATCCATTCCCCGTCGACAATAAACTTATAGGCGTGCGTTCCCTCACGCACCCACAAAGGCAGTTCCCAACCTGTAGCTGTCCTGGTCATCCGCAGACTCCTGTCGCTCCAACCGTTAAAGCTGGCACCAACCATCACGCGACGGGCTTTGGGATAGCCTTCCAGATAGAATCGGTAATTATATACAAATACCACCGAATTTTGACTGCCGGTTTCGTTATCGCGCCTGATATCATTGTCAGGGTCGGTGGTCCAGTTACCGTCAACAATGTACTTGTATTCATATTCCCCGGGCTTGAGAGGGAAGGTAACCGACCACCCCTTTTCAGTTTTCTCCATTCTGGTGAGCATGGTACTCCAATTGTTGAACGTTCCCGACAGCATCACCTTCCGGGCATTCCGTTCCCCCTTCAGGGTAAAGGTAGCCAGGCCATCGCGATAAGTGAAAACCCCGGGATCGGAGAATCTATTGACTCCAAAGTTGGCCACAGGTTGATAAACCATCTGATCAATAACCTTGTACCAGGCTTCATCGACCATCACCACGTCAGAACCTGTCTGCGCGGGTTGCTCAGCCCAGAGGGCTTTCGAAAGCAGCAGAAAATCTTTTCCGGTTTTTTGTACAGTCCACACAGCCTCACTGGTAACGATGGCAGGAATACCCTCAAGAGCCTGCCTGAGAACAGCCGTATCGACATCGAAGCGCGCGGCATTTTCAACAAGGGAGGCCCATGTCTGTTTCAGGTCAATGCTAAAGACAAGTCGATCTCCCTCAACACGACAAACGATTCCATTCTGTTTATCAATAGAGACAAAATTCTGCCCGGTCAATGGCATCCATCCAACCAAACACCAGGCAATTAATAAAGCAGCTAATTTTCCAGTGTTCATTATTCGTCCCCTTTCTTTTTGAATTTAAAACCCACTTCTTTCTTTCGCAGGTTGATACAGACGACACAGTCCTCCAGAAAGCTGAATCCCAGCATACCATCTATACGTGTACCGTAAACATCGCTCAGGTGATCGAGTGGAGTAACTACTACATCGAGATTGGAAAATTGTTTTGGCCCGACAGTAAGATGGTTAAGCTGGCCAAACAAAACCTCGCGTTTTGAAGAGCCTGCGCCGCGAAGATTTGTACGACGCATAATGTTAACCTCTTTCATCACATCATCCCCCACGCGGGCAGACAGGGCATTGGTTTCGGCCCCGGTATCAAGACAGAAGTTGAGTTCAGCATCGCCTACCTGCCCCTTCACTATGACTACATCACGACGGCCAATGATGGGAAGAACACAGTCAGGTTTAAATAATTCGGCGGAGGCATCCAGTTTCATCCCCTTCTTATTGATCCGGTGAAGGTGCAACTGGTTCCCGGAAAAGTCGATTTCGATCTCGAAACCTTTGATCATATCAAAACCGAATAGTCCGAGAATTCTGACACCTCTTTGGTTTTCAATGTGACCCAGATCTGCCATATCGGCTGTCTGGTTCACATAGTAGAGGTCACCGATGTCAATTCTTTCTACTTTGATCCGTTCCACCAGCCCAAGCTGACCTGTGATCCCATGGGCCGTCTCCTCGTTCATTGCCTTATAGTCACGGAAGTAAGTTCTGTTAAGAACCAATCCGGTTGCCCCGGTATCAAAGACAAAATTGCCGGTCTGCCCGTCAACCTGTGTTTCGATGAGTAAGAGCCTCCCCGCACGTTTAAGCGGTATGGTAATGGATTCAAAGTCGCCAAGTGGCTCTGCATGATAAACTACTTCGTCGGGCAGTAACCTGATCGGAGAACGCGCAGCAATGATGTCCTCCGGCGACAAGCCCTCGCCCGGCAGGGGATTGGCAAGCACTGACAACGAAAGCAACAGAAGAATTACAGACTTCGGAATCAATAATTTGTTAAAAATTTCAGACATGATGGTGGAGTCATTTCCCCGAATACATCAGACATCAATTACAAAGATCGCAAATGATCGGGAAGTTATCAATCCATGCGACGAAAAAAATAATGCCGGGTTACGAAAAAATCCCCAAAAAGGGGATTTTAGCATAGAAATCGTAAAGTCAAAACAAAAATACTATCGTCTGATCTTAACAGGCTGAATCATATTTTCGGGTTTCAGTACTTCCTCGAGCTCGTCTTTCGACATGAGTTGTTTCTCGAGAACCAGCTCATAGACCGACCTTCCCGATTCGAGGGCTTCTTTGGCTACCATGTTAGAAGCCTCATAACCGATGTAGGGATTCAGGGCGGTAACCAGTCCTATGCTGTTTTCAACATAATCACGACAACGTTTCTCGTTGGCCGTAATCCCACGGATGCAGCGAACAAGAAGGGTTTCCATCCCATTCTTCAGCATCTCAATTGATTCGAACAGGCTATAAACGATAACCGGCTCCATCACGTTAAGCTCCAACTGTCCCGCTTCAGCAGCGAGGGTTACCGTAAGATCATTACCAATGACCCTGAAAGCAATCTGGTTCATGACTTCAGGAATTACGGGGTTCACCTTACCCGGCATGATGGAAGAGCCCGGTTGCATTGCGGGCAGATTAATTTCATGTAAGCCGCATCGCGGGCCGCTGGAAAGTAGCCGAAGGTCATTGCATATCTTAGATAACTTCACAGCCAACCGTTTAACAGCTGATGAATACATCACAAACTGACCTGTATCGCTGGTGGCTTCCACAAGATTTTCGGCCAGTACCACATCCATTCCCGTAACCTGGCGCAGATGTTCGATGACCCGTTCACTGTAGCCGGGTTCAGAACAAATGCCGGTCCCGATAGCGGTGGCTCCCATGTTAACTTCAAGAAAAAGGCGGGCATTCTGGTTCAGCCGCTGGATTTCTTCTGTCAGAGTCACTGCATAGGCACCAAATGACTGCCCCAGGGTCATGGGGACGGCGTCCTGCAACTGGGTACGCCCCATCTTGATAACATGCGCAAACTCTTCCGACTTAGCCTTAAAACCATCAATAAGCCCCTGAAGCACCTCCACCAGTTTGATGTTCATGTTGTAAAGAGCCACGCAAACCGAGGTCGGGTAAGCGTCGTTGGTCGATTGTGACAGGTTGACGTGGTTGTTGGGGTGGCAGTATATGTAATCGCCTTTTTCGTGACCAAGGATTTCGAGGGCACGGTTGGCAATCACCTCATTGGCATTCATGTTGGTAGAAGTACCTGCACCACCCTGAATCATGTCGACTACAAAGTGATAATGATACTTTCCGTTGATGATTTCATCGCAGGCCTGGACAATGGCATCGGTTACCGGTTTGGAGAGCAATCCGAGATCATGGTTTGCTTTGGCGGCTGCCATTTTCACCATGGCCAGCGCCTCGATCAGGGCAGGATAGAAGTTGAGCGATACACCGCTGATGTTGAAATTCTCAAGACCTCGGAGGGTCTGTACACCATAATAGTTTTCGTAAGGAACCTCCCGTTCACCCAGCAGGTCATGCTCAGTACGTGTACGCCCCGACAAGTACTGCGCGGCAGAATTCACCAGCCGGCTGTTGGTCTGGCGCATTCGACGCGAGATAACGCGGGCCACATTCGAGAAAACCTTTAGGGTAATGGGACCGTTTTCGCTAAAGAATTTACGGTGAATCAACAGCACCGTACTTTCGGTAACTGTCTTAGCCGAGGTACTATGTGGGGCATCGTCCGAGAGGCTGCCTTCACCAAGAAAATCAAGCTTCCCGAAGAAAGCCAGACGTTCCTCTTTACCGAAAGGAGTTTTCTTATACAATTCAACTTCACCCTCGTAAATCAGATAGATATACTCACGCGGGCTACCCTGCGCGAAGAGGGTAGTGTTGAGCGGGAAACGTTTTACTTCGATGCTTCGGGCTACCGTATCATACTCCGGATCGACAAGCCCTTTGAAAAGCTCAATCTTCCGAAGAAATTTACTAACAAGATTTAAATCCATGATTGTGATTATTTTACAATTGAAAACCTGAATAATTTCTCTTTTGCAAAGATCGCCATTTTCACCTGATAAAGCCAGTTTATTGTTAAAAAATTAACAATGTTAATTTGCTAACGAAAAGAAAGAAAACAAATTGCGTTTTGAGTCGATTGAATAAGGAGGGGCAAATCAATGTCAATATTTGCTTACAGGTTTCCTGTGATGAAAGAAAAACCATCCACATCAACCTGTTTCACATATACATTCAGCTTAAACCCTGGCGTTGACAGACATACCACTTATTAAAAACGCGGACAAACGAACAACGATAACACGCAATGTCCTTACACCGGATTACTATCGGAAAACAACTATCCACAAGCATCAGAATTGCCACAAAAAGCCGAAAAAAAGGGAGTGTGAAGACATAATGTCAAGTTGCTGATTAACAGGCATCATAGTCAGAGTACCTTCGTTCTCGCTTCGAAGTAGCTTCGAAGCGGCTTCGTATAATTACGAAAGGAAAACGAAGCGCTATCGAATGCGGTTAAACTTTGACAAGGCTCATGCCCCTCCCTCTCTATTCGATCATCTGGAACCGTGTTACCGGGTCTGTAATAAAGTATGATCCATTCATCTTAACCGGATGTTGCTGAATACCTCATTAGCAAGATAAAACCGACATAATCTGAGCCCCAGCATCACACGTCAGCCATTCAGATACACATCCAAAGACTTTATCCACAAACTAATAGGAATTGAATCCCAGGTACCCAGGAAAGAATTTGCAGGAGAAAGACTGTCAGATACGGAGTGCCCCGATTCCTTAAAAGCATGGTATCACCATTCGTCTTATCTTTGCCTGTAAAAAATCACCCCATGACCCGTTTAAGTGTAAACATCAACAAAATTGCCACCCTGCGGAATGCACGTGGAGGCAATGTCCCCAACGTACAGCAGGTTGGCGTCGATTGCCAGCGTTTTGGTGCCCAGGGAATTACCGTACATCCCCGCCCTGATGAGCGTCACATTCGATATGAAGACGTCAGGTTACTCCGCCCGCTTGTACTGACAGAGTTTAACATCGAGGGCTACCCCAATCGTGAATTCATCGATCTGGTGCTATCAGTTATGCCCGAGCAGGTAACACTTGTCCCCGACCCCCCTGATGCCTTAACCAGCAATGCGGGATGGGACACCATCGCCCACGAATCCTTTTTGCGTGAAGTGATTTCTGAATTCAGGCAGCATGGTATCCGTACCTCGGTATTTGTCGGCACAGATCTTAAGCTTGTTGCCCATGCTGCCCGTTGTGGTACCGACCGCGTAGAGCTTTATACCGAACCTTATGCCATCGAATACCCGACAGACCACGCCGCAGCGATTGCTCCGTTTGCCAGGGCTGCACAGGTAGCTGTTGACAACGGGCTTGGTATTAATGCAGGGCATGACCTCAACCTTGTCAACCTGCAATACTTCGCAAAGGGGATCCCTTCACTGGCAGAAGTGAGTATAGGCCATGCCCTCATCGCCGACGCCCTCTATTACGGATTGGAAAACACCGTTCAGATGTACCTTAATTGCCTCAGGTAAGGTATCAGATAAAAAATGTGTAGCTGTTGAGATGTGTAGCCGTTGGGTCGTTGACAATCAGGCTGTCTTTGGCAATCTTTAAAATCTTCGATTCCCGGAGCTTCAAATGGGGCTCAATTCCTGAACCCTAAACACATAATCTCTAAACTATTCACCAACCTTTCTATCATACCGAATACCAGTATCAACAGACAGTCTGCCAATTTTTTCCCTACCTTTGCATCCGTTTTCACAAAACCCATTGTAACACACTATGCTCGAAAAACTGGAAGCAATCTATCAGCGCTGGCTTGAAATCGGACGCCAAATCAATGATCCCGACGTGATGGCCGACATGAAACGATACGTCAGGTTAAACAAAGATTACAAAGATCTGATGCCCGTGGTAGAAGCCTATAAAAAATACGATAACATCACGGCAAATATGGAATCAAGCCGTGACCTTCTCTACAACGAGAAAGATGAAGAACTGCGCGAGATGGCCAAGGAGGAGATCAACTCATTGATTGAACAGAAAAGCAATCTGGAAGATGAACTCAAGGTACTTCTTCTTCCCAAAGATCCTCAGGATTCAAAGAATGCCATCCTCGAGATACGTGGCGGCACGGGTGGTGATGAGGCAAGCATCTTTGCCGGTGACCTCTACCGCATGTACATGAAATACTGCGAAACCAAGGGGTGGAAAGTCGAGTTGGTCGACGCTACCGAGGGGACACAGGGAGGCTACAAGGAAGTCATTCTGAATGTAATGGGCGATGGCGTCTATGGCCACATGAAGTATGAGTCAGGCGTTCACCGTGTACAGCGTGTCCCGAAGACAGAAACCCAGGGAAGGATTCACACCTCCGCAGCTTCAGTGGTTGTGCTGCCCGAAGCCGAAGAAGTCGATATTGATCTGAAGGCATCTGATATTAAAAAAGAAACCTTCTGCTCATCGGGTCCCGGCGGGCAGAGTGTAAATACCACATACTCGGCTGTGAGACTTACCCACATACCCACAGGTATCGTGGTGTCGATGCAGGATGAAAAATCGCAGATTAAGAACCTTGATAAAGCCATGCGCATCCTTCGTTCGAGAATCTACGAAATCGAATACCAAAAATACATGGACGAGGTAGCCTCGCGACGCAAAACGATGGTATCGACAGGCGACCGTTCTGCAAAGATCCGGACCTATAACTATCCACAGGGACGCATCACCGACCACCGGATCAACGTCTCGGTATACAACCTCCCCGGCTTCATGGATGGAGGCATCCAGGATATGATCGACCAACTGCAAATGGCCGAAAATGCTGAACGTCTAAAGGCTGATGCAATCGAATAAAGCACAGGCACCAAAGCTACTATTCCAGTCTCAACACAGGCGCCTCTCAAATATCTCTGCTGATTATCCAAACGACCAAATTAACACAACATCATGACCCGTACAGAACTCATCGCCCTGATCCGTCGTAAACGCTCTTTTCTCTGTGTAGGACTCGACAGCGACATAAAAAAAATTCCCCGACACTTGCTTAGGGAAGCTGATCCTGTTTTTGCCTTCAATAAAGCCATCATTGATGCTACAATTGACTTTGCGGTGGCCTACAAACCCAATCTGGCCTTTTACGAGAGCCGTGGCGTAAAAGGATTGCAAAGTCTGGAACGTACGATGGATTACCTGAATGAATTTAAGTGTGAGGTATTTACGATTGCCGATGCCAAAAGGGGCGACATAGGCAACACCTCAGAACAATATGCCCGTGGTGTGTTTTGCCGTGAAGATTCAGGCATGGAATTCGACGCCATCACTGTGGCACCCTATATGGGTGAAGATTCTGTGAAGCCTTTTCTGGGCTTCGAAGGGAAATGGGTCATTTTACTGGCGCTGACATCCAACAAAGGAGCCTTTGACTTTCAACTGACTGAGAATAAAGAGAATGGGAATCGCCTTTTTGAGGAGGTTTTGACAAAGTCAAAACAATGGGGCACCGAGCACAACATGATGTATGTAGTTGGGGCTACCAAAGCAGAAATGTTGACAGATATCCGAAAGATTGTTCCTGACCATTTTCTCCTCGTTCCCGGTGTCGGGGCGCAGGGGGGCAGTCTGAGCGAAGTTGTAAAACACGGCATGAACAGCGATTGCGGATTGCTGATTAATGCCTCACGCAGTATATTGTTTGCCTCTCATGGCGAAGACTTCGCCCAAATGGCCAGGAAAGAAGCTCAGAAAATGCAGGCAGAAATGAGCAATCTGCTCGGATAATCAGAACCCGGAAAAATTGGTTGCTGGTTAACGGGGAACCTGACACTTAAGTTATCCTGATTGACAACAACCCAGACCTTTGGTTTTGGATTTTACCAAAGCCCGCGAACAGCTCGCAAAGTACCCCCGTCAAAGTAACCCCATTCACGGCCTTTACATGGCCTATGCCCCATCCGGCTTCTAAGGAAAAGGCACTTCTGAATAGCTTTTCAATGGCCGGATGAAAAGACCTCTTCTCTATTCCTGGTCATAAAAGCAGCGCAGAAAATCTTATAAAAATTCCAGATCGAAAGGCGAACCGGATCAGCAGATAAGGCACTAACCACCGCCTACCGCCATCCCTAAACAGAAAGAGGGGAAGGCCATGATGATCATGACCTTCCCCTCCTGAATATTCTGATAATCCCTGAAGGGAATTATTTCTTTAATTCTTCGAGCTTTGCTTTAAACCCATTCACCAGATCATCCATGACCTCCTTCACAGAACTAATGGAAGTAGCTCTGAAGGCATTGCTCCCTGCGAAAGCATAGCCATTGGCCATGTTACCACGATAAGCATTCATGAGTGCAGAAATAATGCAATAAGGTGTGCTTGTGATGTCACAAGTTTTGATACATTTCACCGGACAGTTAATGGGGTGCTTCAAGCCGTTGCGAACCTTCTCAATAAAGCTGTTCCTGATAGCCCGACCAGGCATTCCCACCGGGCTTTGGATAATCTCTATTTCACTTTCTTCGGCGTTGATATATGTTTGCTTGAAAACATCTGAAGCATCGCACTCGCGGGTAGTTACAAACCGTGTACCTAACTGTACGGCACTTGCCCCACGCTGGATCATATCATACACATCAGCTCCGCTATATACACCACCGGCAGCAATGACCGGGATAGAACGGTTATACTTTTCTTCGTAGACCCTCACCTCACGAACCACTTCAGGAACAAGATTCTCAAGAGCAAAGTGGGGATCGTTGATCTGTTCATTTTTAAATCCAAGGTGTCCGCCGGCTTTGGGCCCTTCAACCACAAACGCATCGGGCAAATAGTCGTAGGCTGATTTCCATTTCTCGCAAAGCAGCCTCGCGGCCTTGCCTGACGATACGATAGGAGCCAGTTTGGTTGAGCAACCCGGAGTAAGAAACTTCGGTAGGTTCAAAGGCATTCCGGCACCCGAAAAAATAATGTCAACTTTTTCGGCAATAGCAGTTTTGACCATGTCTTCATAGTTCGACATAGCCACCATAATATTGACCCCGATGATTCCTTTGGTTTTTTCTTTCACCTTCCGCAACTCTTCCTTAAGCCCCAGAATGCTGGCCTCCAGAAAATCGGATGAAAACTTGCGGTAAAGGAGACCCAGTCCGGCACTGGAGATCACGCCGATACCACCTTCATTGGCCACTGCGGCGGCCAACCCTGAAAGGCTTACGCCTACACCCATGCCACCCTGTATAATGGGGACCGGCACTATCAGATCCCCTATTCTTAATTCTCGCATGAAATCAGTTCGTTGTTATTACGACTGCAAAGATACGCAATCCATCAGTTAAAAAAGTATAATATTTTGAAAACGAACAATTTTCATTTAAAAATCGTTCATCCAGGCTGTATTTTAACCATTTGGCCAATTCACCAACAAAAACTGACAGTTAAAGGTTAAGCGGGCGGTCGATATAGTCGGTGAAATCGGTACGGCGCGGACGATAATCTTCATCCATCAGCCTCGAAGCAATCAGGTAATCGGCCGTAGCCCTGTTGTTGGCAAAAGGCACATTATACACGACAGCAATCCTGAGCAAGGCTTTCACATCCACATCGTGTGGCTGAGGCTGCATAGGATCCCAGAAGAAGATTAGCAGGTCGATCTTCTGTTCAGCAATCAGGGCCCCCAGTTGAAGGTCTCCGCCAAGAGGACCGGATAGTAACTTCATCATACTGACCGCAATACCCTTTTCTTCTACCTTCAGGGCTGCCTCAATTTTTGAGCCCGTAGTACCAGTGCATATCAACTTATGTCGGGTGAGCAACGAACTGTTCCACCTGACCCATTCTACCAGATCAGCTTTACAGTTATCATGTGCCACGAGGGCAATCGTTTTACAAATTGGTGAGGTTGGAGCCATCTTTTCAATCATCGTAACCAGCAATTAAAATTCATCGGGCAAAGGTAAAATATCCTCCAGCACAAAAATTCTAAAAACCAACAATTGTTCTAAACACATTAAACCTGAGCCGGCAAACCCGGTCTATTCATCCACAGAACCAGATCAAAAAACTGATATGAAAAAACTATTAATTTTTACCGGCTTAGTTTTTATGGCTGTCGGCTTCCCTTCTGCCTCCGTCTTCGGGCAGCAATTTCCCGCAGAGATATACCTGTCGTCCGACGGGAAGATGCTCTTCACCGGTGGAAGAGCACCTTCAGGTCTTTATGATTCAGCCCTTATAAGACGTATTGACCTTCAGTTTTCACAGTCCAACTATTGGAACCTGTTAAAACAGAACTATGAAAGCCAGACCGAAATACCGGCCACCATGACGGTTGAAGGAGTTGTTTATGATAGTGTCGGCGTCAGGTTCAAGGGTGAGACATCCTACACCCAATTGCCCCAAGGCTCAGAAAAGATGTCATTCAATATTTCGGTTGATTTCGTGCATGAAGATCAAAGGATTATGGGTTATAAGACCCTTAACCTTCACAACTGCTTTCAGGATCCCTCCTTCCTGAGGGAAGTCTTCTACCTTCATCAAAACAGACACAATATCCCTGGAGCCAGAGCCGCCTTCATAGAGCTTTACATCAATGGCGAAAGCTGGGGTCTCTATCCAAGTCTTCAGCAAATGAACAAAGATTTTATTGAAGAATGGTTTTTGAGCAACGATGGCGCCAACTGGCGTGCCGATGCACCAAGTTCCGGGGCTCCTGGCCCCGGTCCCGGACCCGGAGGCTGGGGTGATGGAACTGCTGCCCTCAACTATCTGGGCAGCGATACAGCTCTTTATCAGGAGTACTACACCCTGAAAAGCAGTGATACAGAAAACCCCTGGCAGAAACTTGTGGACGCCTGTTATTACCTGAACAACACCTCCCAGGCCAACATGACCACCGTTGTACCCCAGTACATAGATGTTGACCGTGCATTGTGGTTTCTGGCCTCAGAAATTGCCTTTGGTGATGATGACAGCTATGTCTATAAAGGAAAAATGGATTACTATGCCTACTATGAACCTGAGACAGGGCGCCTCACGCCAATGGAGTATGATGGCAATAGTGCACTGGTGAATTCAAATATTAACTGGAGCCCGTTCATGAATCAGAACAACGTAAATTATCCTTTGTTGAACAAACTTCTGGCCGTTCCTGAATTCCGGCAGCGTTACCTGGCTCATCTGCGCAGCATCATTACCGATCAGTTTGATGTTACAAAAACGGCAGCCATGCTGGATGGCTATCAGTCGCAAATTGATCTGCTCGTACAGAATGACCCTAAAAAACTCTATACCTATGCCGCATTCGTCAGCGAGATTACAACCTTGAAAAACTTTATTTCAACCCGAAGAAGTAATCTTTTGGCAAATAGTGAAGTTGCACAAACAGGGCCTGCTATTACAGATGTGGCGTTCTATGATGAATCGGGAATTGTGTGGAATGCCCCGCAAAATATGAAAGAGACAACTGTCAGAGCAACGGTTACACACACACAGGGACTCTCTTCCGTGAAGCTCATGTTTAGTGACCAGATCGTTGGCAATTTCGCCACGGCGATCATGTATGATGATGGGATCCACAATGACCTTGCAGCAGGTGACGGGGTATATGGTGGTAAATTGCCTGCCCGGGCTTCCGGAACATGGATGCGTTTCTATATTGAGGCTGCAGCAGCTACTGAGGCTAAAACGGTTACCTACAGCCCTGGTGGCGCTGAGCATAATGTATATATTTATCAGGTCAGGGGAGGCTCTCTCACACCAGGTACACTCGTCATCAATGAAATACTGGCCGACAATACAACAACAGCCAGCGATGAAGCTGGCGAATATGACGACTGGTTTGAACTATATAATGGTGGTACGGAAGCGATTGACCTTTCTGGTTATTACCTGACTGATGATGAAACAAATCCCACCAAATGGGAGGTACCCGATGGTGTAACCATTACACCAGACGGTTACCTGATTTTTTGGGCAGATGAAGATGAAGAACAGGGATTGACTCACACAAATTTTAAACTTTCCAAAGGAGGTGAGGTCTTAATGTTAACTGACAATGAAGGAACGACCGTTGACTCGGTTGTCTTTGGAGCCCAGACTACTGATATGGGTTATGCAAGGGTACCTAATGGAACTGGCGATTTCGTCATTCAATCAGCTACATTCAACGCATCAAACAGCCCTACCGGTGTTGGCGGTCAGACAATAGAAGCGGAATCTGTCAGGGTGTATCCTAATCCGGTGAATTCCATCCTGACAATTGAGGTTCCCGAATCAATGATTGGACAAGATTTACAAATTTACAATAGTACTGGTCAATGCATTTTGAAGCAAGCTGCCGGGAGGCAACAGCAGATAGATTTTTCGCAACGACCTGCTGGTTTCTGGTTAATTAGGGTTGGAAACCATACCTACAGGGTATTATCTACCCGATAGGTGCTGGACAGTTTCAACAATAAGCCCTGCTCCATCCGGCGCAGGGCTTTATTTTTTAATCATAAGCAAGCCTCATAAAAAAAGACCTACAGGCTCAGCCCACAATAATTCATGATATTAACTTCAGTCATCATTCATTGCGGTCGATGGGAAGTACCGTAATGTTATTATTGGCATCGATGGCAATGTCATATTCAAAACAATTGCTGACGGCTACAACTTTAACATAGTCTACATCACTTACTGTGATAGTGAACGTAACCTGCCCTGCGGCATAGCTTTGGTAAGATGAGGCAGTACCCGGGTCAATATTGTTAATATTAATGGTATTTCCTCCCGTAGTTTTTATTTGAACGCTCGCCTTGTTTGTACCATTATTGAGGATTCTCGCCCGGGGAGCCTCATTACTACAATTATCACTACAACTATACGATAGTGATAAAATCAATACAAAAAGCAAGGCAGATAAAATTCTTTTCATGGTTTTCATGGTCAATTAATTAACAATTTACAAAACTAAACGCGAATAACCTATAGTCAGTTATAATCTGGAAATAGTTGTATTCGTATCTCATGTTGAATGATCAGATTAATCCCAACTCAAACCCCAACCAACGGCCAATCTGTCCTGATAAATGTTCCAATCCAAAACCATCGCCCTTATGAACAGGCAACCGGGTAATTATTCAGCCTTATTCAACGACAAGATTGACCTTATCTGTATCCAGACGAACCACCAGCCACTTTCTGATCTTTTCCCTTTCAGCCATACTTAATACGCCGCTTTTCGTTGACAGGGTAACCAAAATTATACTTTCATTATCGGAACCGTTAAAAAACCGTATTGATTCAGCATAAGAACACGACTCGACCTGCGGAAAGAGCGGTTTTAATTCATTCAACAAGGTTCGTCCTGTAAACCTCCGCTGATTCAAGCTATCTATTACGGCTTGTTTTGTTGCAGCTATTTGTTCAATCTTTCCCAATTTTTCGCGCAGCAGATAGACTTCGGCCACCTTGCTTTCATCTGACGAATAAATTGAAAGGCCCTGCCTGATCACAACAGAAACATCAGTCAATCTAAAATCCGCCGCCTTCTCCTCAATGGCTCGCTTTTGCGCATCGCTCATCCTGACCCCGCCATAGGTCAGCGTAATGCTACGTGTATCAGGGTCAACCTCATGATTTAATAAATAGTTTCCTTCAAAAGTCTGAACATTTGAGACATACCTGTTTGCGCTCTCAGCAAACTTTTCCTTTAACACCAATCCATAGCCAAAATAGATACTTGGCACAATAACCAAAAAGATCACTGTAGATATCAATCGGTTTACTTTCTTCTTCTGTCTTTCACCAATGATGGTCCGTAAAGGGAATTTTAAAATCTGAGAAATGGCCACAGAGGAAAGTGCAATGAAAACGGTATTTATCGTAAACAGATAAATGGCTCCGAAAAAGAAATTCAACTGGCCTGTTGCCAGACCATAGCCTGCTGTGCAAAGGGGAGGCATCAGAGCAGTGGCAATGGCAACCCCCGGAATCACATTTCCCTTTTGCTTGCTGCTTATTGCTATAACACCCGCCATACCGCCAAAAAGGGCAATCAAAACATCATAGATAGTCGGACTTGTACGCGCCAACAGTTCAGAGTGTGCAGTTGCAATTGGGCTAACGAAGAAATAAAGAGTAGATGCGACAAGAGCCGCGATAACAGCAAAGGAAAAATTTCGCACCGACTGCCTGAATAACTCAAAGTTATAAGTGGCAATACTGTAACCCATACCATTTATAGGTCCCATCAGCGGACTGATTAACATCGCACCGATAATCACTGCTGTTGAATTCATGTTGAGCCCTACCGAAGCTACAATGATTGCAAAGACAAGAATCCAGAGATTAGTGCCCTTAAACACCGTGTCTCGAACTATGCTTTCATGGATCTTCTCATAATCATCCATTTCAGGATGCAGATTAAAGTAAGCAATTACCTTTTTCAGCAATTCGACCGGATCTCCGTTCATGTTAGTATTCATATGACAATTGAGCTATTGAAAAACACCATTATGTATGTTTAACCTGCAAATAAGCTAAAATTTCCGTAACATCATATAACCGGAACCAATATCCCGAGCATTGGCTCATGGTATATGCATAACTTTGTCTTCTATTGCGCTAAGCCGTCAACTATTTGCCGGCGAATAACCAATCTGTAAATCTCTCCCCCGTTGACCAGGCCAATACTAATCGAGCCGGGACAATTCCTCTTCTCCGGTAATACAAATATCGAGATCGTGCAACAATCCATCCTCAATGCTGTAAATCCACCCATGAACAGTAAGCCCGGCCCCTGATGCCCAAGCCTTCTTTACGATGGTGGTATTGCACACATTAACCACCTGCTCACGGATACTCAGTTCGCACAACCTATTTAACCTCATCTGAGAATCAATTGCATCCAGCTCAGATTTATGAAACCGGTAAACATCCCCGATATGCCTGAGCCAATTATCAATTAATCCATGATCTTCCTCCTCCATCGCAGCCTTTACACCCCCACAACCATAATGCCCGCAAACGATGATGTGCTTTACCTTCAGCACCTCAACCGCATATTGAATTACCGAGAGGCAATTAAGGTCGGTATGCACAACTAAATTGGCCAGATTCCTGTGCACAAACAGATCGCCGGGCGGAAGATTTACAATCTGGTTGGCAGGGACGCGACTATCGGCACATCCAATCCATAAAATATGAGGGGATTGGTGAAGAGAGAGCCTTTGAAAGAATGAGGGATCAGCTTTCTTTATTTCGTCGGACCATTGACGATTCTGCACAAAAAGATGTTTTAACAGGCGCATATGATAGGTTTGGAGCTCTGTGCAAAAAAAAATAATTACACATTCAATGTATAAACACCCTGGATTATTGAAATGTTGACTTTTGAAATTTTATAATTTCATAACCGCTGCAAAACATTCCAATTAATAATTCAGCAGGCACTTTCACAATACGCAAAAGCATCAGACCCCGAACCACAATCAACCATGACGCTGAAATACAACTACTAACAACCAAAAACACTTGCTACCGTCCGATTATAAAAAGAAACCCAATTTGAATGCCAGTCCTGTCGAGACGCGCACTCAGAAAATCTTCATCTTCGGTAACCACACCGGCCACATCGACTGCTCTAACAGAATAATCTATCCGATGCTGACTTTTCATAAGTGCACTGTATGATAGGTTGATCCCCCAACAGTTGGAAAACAGAAACTGAACACCAGCGCTATAGCCGGCATATCCAAGCACATTGCTGCGACTGCGGTAGGTCACTTCGGTGTACTTGTTTTGCAGTTCATCATAGTTAAGGTCAACATCAGGAATCGTGAAGCTGCGTAAGCCACCGTTTAATTCTCCAAAGAAATTGAGTACAAATTTATCGCGGAGGATCTCAACAGGCAGATTCATCAACAAATTCAAGCCAAGACGGCCGGAGAGATAGCCTCCTGTAAAATTGTACGTCGAGGGAGCAGTTCGTTCAAGGAAGATATCCTCATTCATCCCAAAATAATCCAGACCCAGGTTGACTCCAACACCAATACCATAAGCAATCATGTGGTTATAATCAATATCGGCCAAAAGCCCATTGTTGGCCATCAAACCATTGCCGGTTGTTGACGAGAGATCTCTGCCAGGGGAAGCGGGGCCGCCTGTTATGCTAAGGTAGCCAGTTCCGTCCCAGTATCGGGGATTCACCTGTGCCATCATGACGGCTGGTGCAAAAAAGAGTACAAGTGAGGCCGTTAAAAAAAGGGGGGTTAATTTCATCTGGATGAATTTTAATAGCTGAAGTATAGGTCGATAAATAAATCATGGACTACAGGCACGGTCTGAAGGCTGTAATAGGCATTCGGATAATGATTGTTTTTGATATCGACCGTTGAGAGCATGAATTCATCCAGAAACTCTGGATACTGCGATCCGTCATCTCTTAAAACAACAAACCTGAAGGTCTCATTTGCCGTAAACTGAACAAAGTCGAAGAAAGTACCATAAACGAAGTCCTCAGGCCTTCTGAATTTTAAAGGAAAACTACCCGACGATACAATTAGGGTGCGTCCGACATAGGTAGTGTTGTGATACATCTCTACATAGATACCGCTGGCACTATATCCCGAGGGCAACATCAGGTTGAGAGAATCGATGAATACCCTTTGGGGTGCAGGGCTAATGAAAATCTGCTGAACATACTCATCCGATTCACCACTTGTACATTCCCCCTTCAAATTAACTGTATAGGTGCCCGGTGAATCAAAAACATGTTCGGGCGACTCATTACTGCTCTCGCCTCCGTCGCCAAAATGCCAGTAGAACTGGTTGGCACCCGAAGATTCGTTGCTGAAATGGACTTTAGCAGGGGCAAAATTATTATTGTTGAAGTGACTATAAGAAAACTTTGAATTTACCGCTACCGAGGATTGATCTAATCCGGGTACTGTAAAGGCAAGGGTATCGGCTCCTATTTCATTCGAAACGATCAGTGTAATTGTATATAAACCTTCGGTCTGGTAAATATGTACCGGATTTTGATCATTGGAGGAAGTTCCGTCACCAAAACTCCATCGATACCTGATATTGCCCAGCAGATTGTTGGTTTCCTGAGTAAAACTAACGGGATAGGGAGGTTCGCAGTTTTTCAGCACAGGAGTCACTTTAACAATCTCCGGCGCAGCAGGTGATTCGAGCCAGTATTCCCATCCCCTGATGGGCTCCTTCTTGCAGTGGGTTAGCAGCAATAGCATGCAAAATCCCAGTAAAATCGCACCCGCGACAGGTTTGTGAACTCTGACAAACGGATTCCTTGGGTAGTACTTCTTCATCAAGTAATGGCATTAAGTGATTGACTCAATCAGATGACTTCATTTTTACATTCAACAGCCAGACCATCAAACATCAATATTGTGACGACGGGATTCAATGGAATATATTACGCAAAACAACACTAAATGAGGGCTTATCAATTCCATGAGCACGCCCTTAAGGATAGCGGATACAAAGATTCCACAAAGAAACCCTGTAATTCAGACAACGGCAGGAAGACAAAACCGGTTAGCGCTTACCGTATCTTCTCTGTCTCATAAGACCAATTATCATACCTAAAATCACCACCAGAACGACAGGAACCACCACATTGATAATCTGCCATTTCAATTTCTCACTCTCAATCTTTTTACGATCGAGTAGCCGAATCTTAAGCTCACGGCTTCGGATTGTAATGAGCCGGCTGTCATCCACAAGGTAATCCATGGCATTGAGCAGGAAATCTCGGTTACCAAACGTTTGACGTGTATCCTGATCATAGCCTACCGGCAGAGGAACCCCACGCTTTCTGTCGAACTGGTTCCGGGCAATGTCTCCATCGCCTACGATGATCATGGCCGATTCACGACTTACATCCATGAACCCGATCTCACGATCTCCCACTATTTCGGGAGGAACCCTGTTGGCATACAATGATTTGAATTTCCCTTCAAGCAACACGGCAGCAGGAACCCGGCTTTTGCTGAAGAGTGTCGGGTCAGGTTGTTTTCCGGCAATGCTCAAATCGACAATCACCGGAGCGTTCATCAGGTGTGTGTATTCGGATGAAGTAAGTAGGAAGGTCTTCTTCACACCCGGCACAAAGATGGTATCAACACTGCTGACAAACTGCGTCTTAATGGCATTCAGGTTATTGGAAATTGGATGCGATGCCGTAGTGGCATTCAACAATGGAAAGAAAGGCCAGGGCATCATGTCGAACTGGGGTTGGTTCCCAATCATTCCTGTCACCATCATGATGGGAAGGCATTGCACATCCTGAATCAGGTCGTTATTCACACGTGCACCATATCTGAAAAGCATATCGTCGAGCCCTGTCTCTCTGGCCAGCGCTATGGTGGTAGGTTTGTTCTGCAGGCTATCCATGTCTGCACTTACGCCATCCAGCAACCACAAAATACGGCCACCACGCATCACAAACTGGTCTATTATAAACTTGTCTTTTTCGCTGAAGACCGAATCAGGCCTTGCAATAATGATAGCTTTGTAACGGTTGAATATGTTGACGTGCCCCACTGAATCACTTACCCGTTGAGTAAGGGCATCAATACGTCCGCCTATCTTTACCCGTTCCAGCCCATAATGTTCCGATAAGGCCAGCGCAAAATCATAGACTTTATCTTCGGTCAGCTCTCTGTGTCCGGTGATAAAACCCACTTTAGGCTTCCGGGTAGCAATCAGTTTTCGGATCGTGTTGGCAATGTTGTATTCCAGATTCTGAATAGAGTTGTTCAGCACCTGCTCGGAACCAGCCGCCAACTGATTCTGAATTAATTCCATTGGAAACTGCTGCGCACGGTATGAGATGATGGCACCCGGAAATACCAATTGCTGTTCACTGCCACTTTTTGTTTTTATCTTCAGATCTGTAGGATTCAAGCCCTTCTCAACCAACTGCTTGTAAACTTTCTCACGCTCTTTGGCATCCGGATTGGCACTCGGATTGATGAATTCGAAAACAATGTACTTGTTGTAGGCCCGAAACTGAGAAAGCATCTCCCTTGTCTCATTCCGAAGCCTCTTGAATCCTGCGGGAAAATCACCTTCAAGGTAAACCCTGAAATAAATATAATCGTCAACCTTATCGAGCAGGGAACGAGTGGCCGGTGAGAGGGTATAACGTTTTTCGGAGGTAAGGTCAAACCTCGTGAAAAGTTGCGACCCGATGATGTTCACCAAAACGATGATCACAACGGTGAGTAACAACTGAATAAGATTCTGGCGCCGGTTATTCCGTCGCCTGGGTTCACCGCCTTCAGTACCGGTAGAATTCTTCACAGATTTCGACTTCATTCCAATTATTATTGAAGGATAAAGATTTACAAGATCCAGCCGTTTGATTACGACAACCACAAAGGTAGAAAAAATGGCTGATCGTTTGGTTACCGTCAGATGTTTAAGTGAATCAGCACTTCTTCTATATTCCGGTGAAGCTCTTCCAATGTGCCATTGTTGCTGAAAGTGTAGTCAGCCTGACGTATACACTCAGCCAGATTCTGGTGATTCGGATCGGTCGACTGCATCTCTCGTTGTTCATTGCTTAGAAAAGTTTCAAAAGAGATGCTGTCGGTGGCACTCCCCCTTCGGATAATCCGTTCATAGCGGATTGCCGGATCGCCATCAACAGCAAACAGGACAAACTGAGCACATCTGCGTAGTGAGGTGATTTCACCAGGTGTGCGTATACTCTCAATGATGCAATGGTGATTACACTGCCTGGCCCGGATTAGCAGTTGATCGGTAACATACGAAGGACTATGGGCAGCCCTCAGTTCATTGGCTAACATCGTCATGGTGTCCCGGTTAACGGGCAGATTCCGTTGTTCAATCTCTTCAGTCAAAAAAGCCCTCACCGAATAATGGACAAATTGTCTCTTCCCCACGAGGTACTCCACAATAGTCCCCTTACCGGCTCCCAGCGTTCCCGTAATTCCTATGATTATCATTTGATTTCGTGTCTGCGCGAATCATCAGACCGGCTGCAGGTTCCAATGACATTATTCCATTTGCGGCCAGCTTGATCCTGATTCTCAATCTTTATTAAAAACAATACAACCCTGCGAAGATAAGAAGTTTCCGGCTTCTGATTTACCTTACTTAAGAACACGGCACAGGTAACCATCGCAGAATTTCCATAGTTACACCTTTTTGTCGTACACTACTTTTAATTAGTCGTGATTTCCGATGGCTATAGGGCGGCTTTGGCTTTGGCTTTCCAAACCAGCCAGTCATTGGAAACAACAGTATCAATTACCGTGAATTTTATAACTTTGGTTCTCCATTTCATTCAACACGCCCAATTAATGATAACGCCCCCCAGTTTAAAGCCCGGTGATCTGATCCGTATCATAGCCCCCTCAGGAAAGGTTCGCCTTGAGCATGTCATGGCAGCAGCAGGATTGCTTCGCAATCTTGGTTTTCAGGTAATTGAAGGGAGGCATCTTTACAGCGAATTTCATCAATTAGCCGGGGAAGATGCCGAACGTATCCACGATCTTCAACAGGCTCTCGACGACAACCAATGTAAAGCCATTCTCATGGCCCGCGGTGGCTATGGCCTGCTCCGCATTATCGACCGGGTTGACTTCTCCCGCTTTATGCAGCACCCCAAATGGATTGCCGGATTCAGCGACATTACCGTGCTCCATTCTCACCTCCACAACCTCGGCATCGAAACTATCCATTCGGTCATGCCCAATAGCTTCCCGGCCAACAGTACTGCCGATGAACCGGTTGCCTGCCTGATGAAAGCCCTTTCGGGCGAACCACTAAACTATTCACTGGCACCCCATGCCCTGAACCGTCAGGGCACTGCTTCAGGAATTATAACCGGAGGAAACCTGACAATGCTCACCTCCCTTCTGGGCTCCGATTCAGCAATCAACACTCAGGGAAAAATACTCTTCCTCGAAGATGTCGGTGAATACCTCTACCGCATTGACCGCATGATGCACACACTCAAACGTGCAGGATTACTTGATCACCTGACCGGTCTCGTTGTTGGCTGTTTCAACGATATGCTCGACGGAAGCACCCCCTTCGGCAAAACTGCGCGGGAAATCATCGCAGAAGCTGTTACCGGCTACGATTATCCCGTAGCCTTCGGCTTTCCCGCAGGACATGAACCCGACAACAGACCACTGATCCTGGGACGAAATACCCGGTTAATGGTCAAACCCGACAGCGCTACAATTCATCAATCCAGCTAAATAAATGGCAGAGCACAACGATCTGGGAAACAAAGGTGAAGAATTGGCCATCGGGCACCTGCGGGGACTTGGATACACGATTCTTGCCACAAACTGGCGTTGCCAGAAGGATGAAATCGATGTCGTAGCCCTCGATGGCAATACCCTGGTGATAGCCGAAGTAAAGACTCGTACCAGCAACTATTTCGGAGAACCCGAAACCTTCGTCGACCGTAATAAACAGAAATTCCTCGTCAGAGCTGCAAATGAATACATCAGGCTCAACAATTTCAAAGGGGAAACCCGCTTCGACATCGTTTCGATTGTAATGGCCGAGGGAAAACAGCCCCGTCTCAATCATCTTAAAGACGCATTCTATCCATATTAACCCCTTCATGAACAACCAGGCCCAACAACTCGTCAGCGAACTTGAAGCCCTGTTTCAAACAAAGGCAAACCCATCTAAGGCACCCGCCATGGAAGCATACCTGCGGAACCAGTTCCGCTCGTTCGGAATCAACTCCCCCGACCGTTGCGAAATTATCAGAAGCCTGCGCCCTGCCTTTAAGAAACAGCCCCCCGCCATTGCTGCTCAATTTGCACTCATTTGCTGGGAACACCCCATGCGCGAAATGCAATATGCCGGAATGGACCTCTATTCAGCATTTGCCGAAAATCCTGATGCAAATATAATCGCAACCTGTGAAACCCTCATTACTCACAAATCATGGTGGGATACTGTCGACTATATCGCACCCAACATCGTGGGAAACTGGCTCAAAAAATACCCTGCCGATATCCGGCCTGTAACTGACCGATGGATGGATTCGGGGCATCTTTGGCTACAGCGATCCTGCCTCTTGTTTCAATTGAAACACAAAGATAAACTCGACTTTGAATTACTCCGCAGTTTCATCACCCGTCTTAACACCCATCCCGATTTCTTTATCCGTAAAGCCATCGGCTGGTCATTGCGAAGCTATGCACGCCAAAATCCTGAAGGGGTAAAACAGTTCGTCGCTTCTACCGCATTGTCAAACCTCAGCCGACGCGAAGCATTGAAACATCTGGCAGATAATTAAAAAATCTATCTGGTTTCCGTGAAAGCCGTTACCACGCCAAAGTCAAAGTCAAAATATTCCATATCCAATCCCCCATCAATGTAATCATTACGCTAAGGCGCAATACGCTTACCCCCCTGCCTGACATCTCATAAAGAAGGGCTGCCCCTTGGGAACAGCCCTCTTCAGACAAGCAAAGACATGTTAACCGGGGAAAGCGGCCTTAATTTCCCTTACGAAGGCATCGGCTCGGCTTAAGGATGCCTGTAGTAGATCTTACTCACAATCCGCCACCCTTCTTCAAATTTGTACAAGGAAAGGTAATCGGTAAAGATCAGCTTATCACTCTTGTAGAGTTCTATCTTCGCCACTGCCGCATTGCCGGTGACATCGATGTTCTTGTACACACAACTCATCTTCTCCTTATCCGGCTCTGGTTGTGCCTTACGGCGCATACCGGCCATCTGTATCCAATTGTAGATGGGCAGAAACTCCAGCATGTTGTTGCGGAAGACCAACAGATTGAAACCTGGATGAAATCCTGCATCTGTAACTTTCAGGTCGCCACCATTCTGCAACCCTTCGATGTAAGCCTCATCGATGACCTTCTTGATGGCTTCCTCATCGCCGTCGGAGGTGACTGCCAGCGAGGCAGTGACCGTAACGGCCAGCAGCAACAGAAAAGAGAAAAGCTTTTTCATGGTTAATCTGATTTTAATCAATCCCCGTTGGATTCAATACTTCTCCTGAAAGTAAGCGGGATACCTGTATCACATGGTGCACCAACCTCTACCAGTTCCCAATTCTTATCATATTCGGCAATTTTATGCCGCAGCACGGTTACTTTATCCTGAAGCTTACCTTCCTCGTTCTCGAACCTGATGAGTTCTACCCGGTACTGCATGGTACGCTTACGACCGTTAATCCGCACATCTATTTCCACATTTTGCTCCGGCTCAATGTCCGGCACCAGAATTACAATTTCACGCATAACTACCTCCGTTTTAGAAGCATACTCGAAAAACATGCCACAACAGACTTGAGCCATTCAATCAACAAGTTAGCTTATCTTTTCAAGACAGAAACCCCTGATTGAATGTCCGCTCCCAAGTCAACTGCTGTACGTAAGCGTACAAAATTGCTCCAGAAATCAACCTTCGCTATACACGTTTCATTACTTTTGTGGTCTTTAATCGATTAACCATGGATGCAAACAAGAAGTCACGACGATACGAACGTATCTACACCCAGTTGCGCGAACTGTTAACCCGTACCGCCAACCCGGGTGCACGTATGGCGACCCTCTGTGCAGTGCTTCACCACAAAATGGACGGTTTCTTCTGGACCGGGTTCTATTGTCTCGCCAATGGTGAACTGATCGTCAGCAACTACCAGGGACCCGTTGCCTGCCAGGTGCTGAAGAAAGATACCGGCGTATGCTGGGCAGCAGTCAATACAAAACAAACCGTCGTAGTGCCCGATGTTCATCAGTTCCCCGACCACATTGCCTGCGACTCCCGCTCCAATTCGGAAATAGTTGTTCCGTTAAAAAACAGCAGGGGTGAAATCCTTGGCGTGCTGGATGTCGACAGTGACAAGCCGGCTAACTTCGATGAGACCGATGCCTTATGGCTTGAAAGAATTATTTCACTCGTGTATGCGTAAGATACTCTTTCTGCTGATCATCATCATCCTGAGTGCCTGTAACAGGTCGCCCGAAAAAGCTGGAGAATACCACCAGTTCATGATCGAAAGCCAATCGGCGCTGATGAACCGGGTGTTCGAACTGAGCCGTAACCTCCGTAACATGGATTCCACAAAGGCTAACCAGATTCTGGAAGAAACCAAAGTGCTTGCGCTCAACACAGCCGAAGAGATCAGGCAGGCACAGCCATTTAAAAAAGACACCACGCTACGGCATGCCACCCTGCAGGTCGTCGAAGCATATGCCGAGGTGATCAACAACGAACTGGGAGAGATGGCCGGCATGGTAACCCGGGGAGAGCTAACCGACAGCACAGGATTCCGGAAAGCCGCTAAAATCAGGCTGTCCATTCTGCATAAGCTCATCAAAGCCGAGAAAGAATTTGCCCGCCAGGAGGGCAAATTCCGGCGCACTTACCTCGCGGGCAAAGACTTCATAGAGGCAGATACCACCTTTTTCGGGGTCGATACCATCAATCCGGCGGGGTCAGAGTTCTAAACGTCCACCCTCCGACCTTCCTGAGTATGCCGGAGCATACTGACTCTGAATGGTAGCGGGGCCATCGGCATAGTTTCCGTTACGGGTCACATTTACATCATATTCGAATACGTAGGTTCCGCGACGCAACTGGTAGAAGAAATAATCCACAGTGGCATCGCCTGTCACCTTGTAGTAGCCAGCCCCATCACGCCATTCATAACCTGAGAGTACATCAACAGGTTCAAAACCTGCGGCACGCAGGTCACGCAGGGTAACATACTCCATATCCCGCTCAACCTCTACTGTAATCCTGACCTTTAGTTTATCGCCCTGCTTCAGTCGTTGCCCCGGCTCTATTCTGACCCAACGATTACCCGACTCACTTATAAGCTCCCGTTTCAAAGTGAAACCCGATCCAGTAGCCTGTACCTTTTCCTGGCGGGCATAATATTGTGCATAAATGCCTCCCCAGCCAACCCCTTCGCCCAAACCCCGAAACCCGATTGTTGTTCTGGCAGCTTCGGCAGCATCTAAAAGAAAATCGCGTCGAAAATAGCCTGTTTGTGAATCCATCGCCTGTATCGGAATAACCTTCCCATTGAGGAGCACCTCCACGGGATTCATTTTCGCCTTTTGCTTCTCCCCCGTCAAAAGAAAGGCATAGCAAGCACCTGCCGTGGCAGGTTGGTTTTCCCATGCTTCGGTACGTTTACGCGACAAAAGCCATCCCTTCATCTTCTCCATTTCCATACTGCCGGGCATAAGCTCATTCCATGCCTCTATGACGATGCTTTGCGTTTCGAGAGGGGCATCATACCAACGCTGACCATATTCACGCCGCCAGTAGATGTTGCCTTCCTTGTCGGTTAAAGCCTTATCGCGCAGCGAGGCCATCATCTTTTCTGCATTCTTTACATCGCCTGCACGATACAGCGCCAGGGCAGTCATAGCCTGCATCATTGGCGAAATAGCTGTTCCTTTCAGGGTAATCCCCTCCTGGTAGAACCTGAAGGCCGCCTGATACTTTTCTGCCACCGGGTGGCTGCCAAAGAAATAACTACGTGCATAAAGGTAATGCAACTGAGAGGCATCAGGCCCGGGTTTCTTTGTTCCGGCATTCTTCAGCATCAGATTGTAATCTTCAAGCAGTTGGTCGTCAAGGTAGCTCACAGCCTTTCCGATTATGTCGGCTACTTTTTGGTTGTCATTAAGGCTGACTGCCCCCATCTTCACCATCCGGCCGATAGTTTCCACCACTTGCCCCGTCAGGTAACGCGAGTCAGGCATCCCTTTAAACCACACGAAGCCACCATTTGCCAACTGGTAATCGGCCAACAGGCTGACAGCCTCCGACTCGAACTGCCACAGGTTATTCTCGTTATAAAAATCAACCAGATGGCGCTGGTTTACAGTTTCATCCTGTTCGTCCTCAACCCATGGAGTATCTTCCAGTCCCAATAGTTTCAAATCATCATTCTGCCCCAGCGTGGAGGTTGCAGGCTTCTGCCCATTACCCGGGGCTTCCAGTGCCGACCTTATACCCGGATAGGTATTCACCACTAACCTCCCCATAGACGCCGCATAATAGCGAAACAAGACATCGGTCAGGCAGTGTTGATTGGGAGTCTTCAACGCAGGCAGTGCATTGACCACATACCAGGCGGGATTGGAGGCATACTCAACGGTAACCTTCACCTGATCACCCGGGCGCAGTGCTCCTGCATCAAAATACTGCGCCACGCCGGCATTAAACTTTTCCTGTCCATTAATTGTAAAGGCTTTGGTGTTAATCAACCTGATGCGGTCGGTGAGTACAGGCAGGTTCCCGGCTTGTCCATCGGTCTGAAGACCGGCATTTACAATAACCTCATAACGAAGCAGGCCAGGAACATCGGCAAAGACCACGGGCCATGCGGCAACTTCATTTCCGCCAGCAGCTACATCCAGAATTACCGGCTGAAGCTCGCCTATCCATGCCGGAGCCTCGCCTGTAACCACGTCAATAAGTTTCAACCTGACTGTCGTTTTCAGCGCTTTTTTGCTCATATTGATGACTCTGAATGGCAATGATAATGAATCGCCTGTCCTTACAAATCTCGGCAATGCCGGAATAACCATCACATCGCGCGAGGAGGTGATATACTTGTGGGTTGTACCGGTCATTCCGTCCTGTGCGTGTGCCAATGCCATAAATTTCCAACGGGTAAGCGCATCAGGTACTACAAACTCAAACTCAGCAATACCTGTTTGCCGGTTGCTCTTCAGGAAAGGATAGAAAAAGGCTGTTTCATTCAAGTTGGTACGCAGGGATGGCTCTGTCTCTGTTTCATCAGATACAGGTTTGAGGTCAGAATTATCATCTATAATATTAAACTCAACTTCTTCTTCAAAAATTTCTGTTTTATCTTCTACAACGTTCAATTCTTTTTTCATTTGGCTCATTGAACCGGCAGCAGGTGCCATCGCCCTTATCCCCTTACCGCCACCCTTAAACCTGCCAAAATAATTAAAAAACTCAAATCCGAACCAGTTGAGATCGGTATAACCGGGTTCTGTCACCGCATAGTAGGTAATAGTATCAATATAATTGACCCGCGTCTCCCCTCGTCGAAAAGCACCAGAACCCCAACTCCCTCCTCCCCAGGGAAACTCAGCAGTATTCATCATCCATTGCTGCGGCGCGATGGCGTCGAGGGATGCGTCATACATCGAGGCCAATACCTCCGCTTCCAGGGGCTTACCGTTACCATCGGCCACGGTCACGCTCCACTTTTCCCGGTTACCCGGCTCTGTTTTGTCACGGAAGGTGGCAAGACGTACGATCATCTTCTGATCGGGCTTTTCTACAGACACGAAATAACTATGGTTAAAAAATCTGTTATGACGCACCAGTATGAAATGAAACTGAACCAACTCTCCCATGTCAGGAGAAATCGGATAGAAAAAAAGCTTTTGCTCCCTGTCAGCTTCAAGCCACTGCTCAGCCACAACACCTTTACTGGTTAAAACCTGCACCAGGTATCGTGCATTCTTCTCAGAAGAACCATAAAGGAATCTTGCCTGTTCTCCCGCTTTTACCTCCTGAGTGAGCGGAACAACCCAATCTGGGGTCAGCAGTGGTAATTTCGACGAAGTCGGATCGAAAACAGTAAAGGTCACCATCTTTTCCGCCTCGTTGCCTTTTTGATCGACTGCTTTTAGTTTTAAGGCATACACCCCCGGACTGGTAATAAACTTCTTTATATCCACCAGACTGTCAGCCATGTAATTCAGATGATAGCCTGCCAGTTGATCACCAAGTGGCCATTTATTATAATTGAAACTACCAGCCTCACCGCGACCAAACAAACGGTATTCTTCATCGACCGGCCAGTAACAGGTATCCGGTTGAAGGAGCCTGTAGAGGCCGATGTCAATAGTCGATGCCATGGCTTGTCCGCCAGTTGTAGTTGTCTTTACCTGAATGGGTTGCAGGTCGGCCAGATTGATCTGTTCATCGACTTCCGTGATGATAAACAGATTTCTACGACTCACCCGAAAAGAAATATCCCCCTTGCGGCTCTCTCCTGCCTGATCAGTCACGGTAACCTCAACGGAATAATCGTAGTCTTTGGGTGTTCCGTCTGAATAACCGGAATCTTTGGTTGTCATAAACCTGATAACAAACCTGCCATCAGCATCCGTAACTGTCTCGCCCTGCATTATCACCTCCTTGTTTTGTGGATACCAACCACGCCACCATGATGAGAATTCCGAACGATTCACCGTGTAGCTTACCCTTGCCCCTGTGACAGAGTAACCTGAGTAGGCTTCGGCCTTACCACTCACTGCTGCTTCATCTCCCGGCTTAATGGCGGCCTCAGGTTGATCCATCGTCACGGCAAATTCGGGTCGTTTGTAAGACTCCACCTTAAACGACTCTCCGCCCGAACTAGTTGAAATTCTGTAATTACCGGCCAGTCCGGATGCAGGAAGGATGAAACTACCTGTGATGGAACCAAAGTCGTTCGTCACCAGGGTCATTTTCTCTACCACTTGATTGTTGGCATTGTAGAGTGACACGTCCACCTTTCGGGCAACTTCAGCTTTATAATTCCCTGGAGTACCAATCATCACGATCCCCTTAAACCACACCTGCTGCCCGGGACGATACACAGCCCTGTCAGTAAAAATCCAGGTTTGCTGCCCAACAACAGGCATGTAATGCTCTGATCGTGAAAACCATTCAGTCTGAAGCGAAAAACAGGTATCACCCTTTTGGCTCAAGGAAATATAAATCCCGTTGTTCCGGCTCATATCGCCGATCATCACCTCACCTTTCGCGTTGCTTGCCGGCATTATCTGCTCTTCGGACATAAACTTCCGTGTCGACCTGTCATAATTCCTGTAACGCAGTGTAGCCTTCACTCCCCTTAATGGAAAGCCGGTAAGCCTGTCAACAACGATGAGACGTGGCGATTGCACATCAGCCGGGGCATTGAGCCAGGCCAGCCTTGTAGCCTGAATGACGGTGGTGGCCACCATTTTCCCTGTACTTTTAAAACCTTTATCCTGAGCTGCAACTAACAGGTAGGCGCCCTGCTTCAACGGTTCCTGCTGTATAGTCTGTTTAAATTCAACCAATCTGTAAGGATTGCTCAATCTGAGGGACCATGATCTCAAAGGCGCGCGTTTTGCCAGCCGGCTGATCACAGAATCATCGCGCGAACCCTGAACCTGAATCATATCCCTGCTGGTTAACTTAATAATTCGGAACCAAAGGGTATCAATATTGGCCGAACTGATTTCAATCGCAAACTGCTCCGCCGGAAGAACTTCCTCCTGCGCTGAAACTGATAGTACAGGTCGCTCAATTGAAGCCATCAGCATCTTACAATCCTGCGCACCTTTTGATCCGGGAAAGAGCGCGAGCGCCTGACCTGCTTTTTCAACTGCATCGGCAAACAGCCGGTTGGCAAGCATCTTGTCCTTCTCAAGTGACTGGTTGCCCTTTTCGCGAAGAATCAGTGCTATCTGGTATGTTACCCGGGTGGCTCCTTCAAAGTTCCTGAACCTGCTTTCAAGCGATTGCAAACCTTCGAGGTATAAGGTGTCACGATTGGGCAACTCAAGGTTTTCATAGACGTAGGCGAGCCTTCTCAGATCGATGTCGATCAATGCCGTCGGATCCTTATCGTTAAGGTGAAAGGCGATGGCATCACGATATCGCTCCAGAATATAACCATTTGACTTATCGGTGCCAATGGGGTTCAATGAAGCAAACTCAGAGACCGGAGCCATCCACAAAGGATTGGTCAGATTTACCACAGGGCTTGCTTTCAACTGATTGCCAACGCCGGAGACAAAATACTCAATAGCCCTGTGATTCAACACGTCAAACAAGGTCGGAAGGGGGTCACGCGAAAGTGTATCACGTTCAAGCACGAGCGAATAATCACCAGTCGGAATGCGCTTCAGCAAGTCACCCTCACTTAGCGACTGCCGGTAACATTCATCGGCCCTTGACAGCATCTTCGCTGCATCCCAGGTCTCCGGATCATCACCCGGTTGTTCGGTCTGTGTCCGTTGCAGCAGTTCATACTGGTGCGCCCGGTAATAGCCCATGTACAAATCACCCAGTGCACTGCTGATGATCTGCTTCGCGGGAATGGTCATCCCTGGCAGATATTGCTCAAACTCAGCGATACTCTTCAGCAGGTAATCCTCAGCAAACGACGACCTGAGGCTTTCACGGAACAGGAGCCCCTTTACCAGATTGGGCTGGTTCTGTTCATCGGTGGCCTTTCCGACGATCTCCGCTACAATGTCCATCGCCGCGGCTGGCTGACCAGCCAGCTTCAGACTGTCGGCCTGATGCCATAATTGATTGTATCCTATTGGTTCTGCATGGGTAATCAGGTCGGCAGCATAGAGTAGCATGGCACTGACTGATACCGCCAGCAAGGTTAGAAGAATAAAGATTTTACGCGACATGGTTCAATAATTAGGGTAAATACAATCAGGCAATGTGTGACCAAAATTAGTCAGTGTCTCCTTATAAAACTCATTCATCAGGTTTTTATTTGGTACTTTTGTTTACTCAAAAATCAAGCCATGCTGAAAATATATCACAATCCACGGTGCCGTAAGTCGCGTGCCGGTTTGGAATACGTACAATCGAAAACGGAATCGTTCGAAGTGGTTGATTACTTGAATAAACCCCTCACCGCTGCCGAACTCGAAGTCCTCATCATGAAACTGGGGATTAAACCTGCCGAATTAGTGCGTACTCAGGAGGAGTATTTCAAACAGAACCTGAAAGGGAAACAATTCAACGATCATGAGTGGATAAAAATTCTCGCGGAAAACCCAAAACTCATCCGCCGCCCGATTGTTGAATCAAAATACAAAGCCGTAGTAGCTGATCCACCCGAAGAGGCCGGGCGTTTTTTTGATGAAAAATAAACTCATAAATCATACTGTCATGAAATTCAGAACCGAAAAAGATACGATGGGACCCGTTGAGGTACCTGCCGATAAATACTGGGGAGCACAAACCGAACGATCACGCAATAACTTCAGAATAGGACCCGAGGGATCGATGCCCCGTGAAATTGTCCACGCCTTTGCTTATCTCAAAAAAGCCGCTGCACTGGCCAACCATGAACTGGGAGTCCTGACAGCAGAAAAGAAAGACCTGATTGCCCGCGTTTGCGACGAAATCCTTGCCGGCAGGCTCGACGACCAGTTTCCCCTCGTCATCTGGCAAACCGGTTCAGGAACTCAGAGCAACATGAACGTGAATGAGGTGGTTTCAAATCGTGCCCATGTTCTGTCAGGAGGAGTACTCGGTGAAGGAAAATCGCCGGTTCACCCGAATGATGACGTCAACAAGTCACAGTCGTCAAACGACACCTACCCTACCGCCATGCACATCGCCGCATACAAGATGATAGCCGGCGTAACCCTTCCCGGTGTGCAGAAGTTGCGCGATACCCTTGACCTCAAAGCCAAAGCATTTGCTGCCATCGTGAAGACTGGCCGCACCCACCTGATGGATGCCACCCCGCTCACCGTTGGACAGGAATTTTCGGGCTATGTTGCCCAACTCGACCATGCCATGCGTGCCATCCGCAACACCCTGCCCCACCTGGCTGAACTGGCACTGGGCGGTACTGCTGTGGGCACGGGGCTTAACGCCCCGAAAGGATATGATGTGCTGGTTGCCGCAAAGATCGCCGAACTCACCGGACTCCCCTTTGTTACCGCCCCTAACAAGTACGAAGCGCTCTCGGCCCATGATGCCATCGTTGAGACTAGTGGTGCGCTCAAACAACTGGCCGTAAGCCTCATGCACATCGGCAACAACATCCGGCTCTCGGCAAGTGGCCCCCGTTGTGGCATCGGCGAACTGCATCTGCCCGAGAATGAACCCGGAAGCAGTATCATGCCCGGCAAGGTGAATCCGACGCAGAACGAATCGCTCACGATGATATCATGCCAGGTGATTGGCAACGATGCTGCCATTACTGTCGCAGGTACCCACGGACATTTTCAGCTTAACGTCTTCAAACCGGTAATGGCCGCCAACTTCCTCCAATCGGCACGTCTGCTTGGTGAAGGCTGCGTCTCATTCAACGATCATTGTGCCGTTGGCATCGAAGCCAATCTGCCGGCCATACGCCGAAATATGGAAAACAGCCTGATGTTGGTAACATCCCTCAACACCCATATTGGCTATGAAAACGCGGCCAAAATTGCCAAGAAAGCCCACCACGAAGGGACTACCCTCAAGGAGGCCGCCCTCGCCCTCGGACTCGTCACCAGCGATGACTTCGACAAGTGGGTCGACCCTTCAAAGATGATCGGCACCCTGTAACCTCCGCTAAAACATCAACAAAAGAGGCTGCCCATATAAGGCAGCCTCTTTTCTTTTGTAGCCGGCAATTTTCGTGTTGAAAGGCTATCGTCCGGTATTTTCAAACGCAGGGAATTGAAACCCCGCTACCAGAAGAACCTTTTCCATTTTCTGTTCACAGCCCAAAAACCAGTAACAGTTTTTATCAAAAAAAGGCTGCTGACCCTGATATGAATTATACCCCGGCGTGGGGATAAATAATCTGTGTAAAAACACACCAATTTTTTAGTTCGACCGTAGATTAACCGTAGATTAACCGTAGATTAACCGTAGATTAACCGTACCATTACCGTATGGCTATGGTCTATATTCGTTCGATTTTCGCTTAAATTTTGCTTCATATCCTATTGAAATTTGTCTTTTGTTAAATCCAAAATCATGCCAAACCAAATTAGTTTTACGGCTGGTTGGAAAAAATGAAATCATTTAATTATGGGGAGGAACTGACCTGTTGCTTGGCTGCCTCCGGGTGGCTACCTGTAAAAGTCAATGGCAAAAGGAATTGGTACTGATGGCTATCGGGAGCCGTTGGTGCGAGGGCCCTTATATTTAATGATGCCCGTGAATTTCCCGGAAATGGTTCTCCAAAAGGTAAATTCATATATACCTGACCAGAACCGTTGGAAATAAATACACGGTATTTACGTTAATTCTGCCGGATTAAAATTCTAAAAATGATAAAAATCCTCACCCTGGTTTTAATATTGCTACTTGATGTAAATACCTATGCCCAACAAACTGCTGCGGCTAAACTTGCAGACATGACAAGTGGATATGACATTCAGGACAGCGTTTTAATAACAACCAGAGACGGTGCAATTATATCGGCAATGGTGGCCCGCAAAAAAGGAGATGTAACCCCGAAACCGGTAATCCTTCAATATACCATCTACGTCAGGGATAATGGCAGAGATCTCCGAACAATAAAAGAATCTGTTGACAATGGTTATGTAGGAGTAATTGCGTACTCAAGAGGCAAACGTTTTAGTCCTGATGAGATATTCCCTTATGAAAACGAGGCAAACGACACTTATGATGTTATAGATTGGATCAGCAGGCAGGAGTGGTGTAACGGAAGTGTCGGAATGTATGGCGGCAGTTACAACGGGTTCACACAATGGGCTGCCTGCAAAACACTTCACCCTGCTCTTAAAACAATTGTTCCTTATGTTGCTGCACGACCCGGGAATGGGCTGCCGATGGAAAACAATATTTTTATTAACCCCAATTATGAATGGTCGTTTTACGTTGGAAATAATAAGTATTTAGATACTGCAGCAGGCAATGACAGACAACGATTCAGAAGAATGCAGTTTAAGTGGTGGGATTCGGGGGCTGCCTATAATAAGATGGATAGCATTGATGGCACGCCAAACAAATTGTTCCAGCGATGGATAAGCCATCCTGCATTTGATAGCTATTGGCAAAGCATGACCCCCTACCAAAAAGATTTTGCACAAATAAAAATACCTGTATTGGCATTTGATGGTTACTACAACGACGGGCAAAGTTCAGGTTTGTACTATTTGAGAGAATTGCAAAAGTATAGTCCCGAAACACCCGCTTACCTTATCATCGGGCCTTATGGTCACTTTGGCACTCAAAGAGGCGGAGAATCTGTTTTGTATGATTACAGCGTGGATTCTGTTGCACTATTCAATATAAGTGCAATCACATATCAATGGTTTGACCATATTTTGAAAGATGGTCCAAAACCGTCTATGTTGAAAGATAAAATCAACTATGAAGTAATGGGTGCAAATGAATGGCGAAGTGCACCATCAATTGACAAAATGAGCAATGGTTCCATGACGCTATATCTGACTGCTACCAAAGCAGGAAGATTTTACGCTGCTGATTCACATATGCCTGACAGAACTGGTTTTTTAACGCAGGACGTAGATTTTGCCGACAGGGAAAACAGCAATAACAATTATTACCCGGATCCAATAATCAGAAAAGACATCGACACGAGCAACGGGTTTTATTTCATCAGCGACCCTTTAGAAGAAACAATTTTAATCAATGGGTCATTCGCGGGCGAAATCAGTGCAAGCATCAACAAAAAGGATATCGACATCGGAGTAACATTATATGAAGTAATGCCGGATGGTGAGTATTTTCATCTCTCCTATTTCATAGGCAGAGCGAGTTATGCCCGCGATATTACACACCGGCAACTTCTGACACCCAACACCAAAGTAACCATACCATTCTCAAATACCCATTTGATAAGCAAACAGTTAAGCAAAGGCAGCAGAATTCTGATTCATCTAAATGTCAATAAAAACCCGTTTTCAGAATTAAATTACGGGACAGGCAAAACGGTAACCGAAGAAACCATAAATGATGCGAAAGAGCCACTAAGAATAAAATGGTATAACGATAGTTTTGTGAAAATACCTGTAACTACCCACTTAAACTAGAAAAGCACCAAAATATTCTTCATGAGCCTATAGCTTTAGATCATTATCAATAATCTTGTCCAATTATTTAAGGGTCTAAAACAATCATCAAAAAAATCATTTCTGTACAGTAAGTTCTTTAAGTCATCAGACGTTTGCTTGGACCAAAAACCTATAAATATTTCTAAATAAACCGCTGATAGCAATTATACTTATGCTTTCTGTCACATTGCTAACAATGTCGCCATCATTGGCAATGATTTTTTAGAGTACCTTTGGCTCTTGTTTCAAATTAGCATAAAAGGTGTATATAAGGTTATTATTAGTTATTTTATATAGTTTTCTGGCAATTTCGGGAAGTTACGCTGATGGAGGTACTGAAGACCTCGTGAATAGAGTCACCAAAAATGGTGAGCTATTTAAGAAAAACCTCGATCAGGCTTATCTGGAAATTCAACCTCTCCTTTTGAAGGCTCAACAGTCGAAGGATAGTTTGTCTGAACTCATACTTATTGAAAGGAAGTGCAGGTATTTTTATGCCAAAAATCAATACGACAGCTTGAATGAAGCATCTCTTTCCCTTTTAGATCAGTCAATTCGCTATAACAACAATTACTTTCAGGCGATGGGGCACATGTTTCAGGCAGAGGGATTTTCTGTGAATAGTTTGTATGACAGAGCAATAAAGAGCCTGACACTAGCTTATAATCTTTTAAGTAAAGACAAGAGTGGAGATGCATTTATTTTTTTTGCCAAAGCGAATATATTGAACAGTTTTGCAAATATATATAATGACAATGGCGAACCTGAGAAGGCAGTCGAAAAGGTTAAAGAAGCTATCGGAAGCTATAACTCACTGAAGAACAATGATGATATCAATCAATTCCAATACCTGAATTACAGCAATCTTGCCGGATTATATTCTCAGTTTAATATAGATTCGGCAGAATTTTATGCCAAAAAGTCGATTGACCTAAGACCTTCCAATGTTGTTAAAGACAAGGCCATGATGATGAATTATTATGTCTTGGGCAAAGCTTCTAAATTGAGAAATGAAAATTCCATGGCAGCAAGCTACTATCATAAAGCAATAGAAGCAAGTGTCAGAAGTGGCTCTTCGCTAAATCTTACAGAAATTTTCAATAATCTCATAGATATATATGAGAAAGAAGGGGATAAGGACAGCGTGTTGTTATATGTGAATAAACTCAAGGAGATGCAGTTGAATATCTTACAGAGTAAATACAATGCACTTCAAAAGACTGTCATCAGTGGTGAACCAAAAAAAACATCACCTGTGTGGATTATTTCTCTGGCAGTTATTATGAGTTTAATCATCTTTTATCTCTGGAGAAAACTCTCCGGAAAAAGGCAAGTTGATGAATCTGCATCAAATGAAGTATACAATTCTTTGATCCAATTGTTAAAAGACAACGACCCGGGTTTCTACTTTGCTTGTGAGCAGGTATTTCCTGACTTTTCAGAAAAACTTCTGGTGATTAATCCAACCCTTGCAAAAACTGAAATTGAGTTTTGTTTCCTGCTAAAGCTTAAACTTACAACAAAAGAGATAGCTCAACTTACATTTATAGAGCCCCGGACGGTGCAAAACAAGAAATACAGGATAAGAAAGCGATTAGAAATTCCTTCCTCAGCCGATATCTATGTCTGGCTGGATAACATTTAATTCTTCGTAAATTTCAGAATATCAATGTTGAGTAGCTGTTGTGTAGCTATTTTTAAGCAAATGGTAATGCATGAAGTAGGCTTAATTTGATCATTGACAGGATTGTCGTTTACTTTTGGCCAACTTTTTCACTCAATGTTAATATTCTAAACTTAAATTTTATGATTAAAAAAACTACACTCCTATTTTTAACATGTATGTTTGCATTGCTAAATGCAAATCTGCTTGCTCAGGTGTGGGAGCCTGTTGGTAATCCTGCAGGAATATCAGCAGGTGGCGCTGGCCGTTTGGCGCTTAAAGTAGATATGCAGGACAATGTTGTTGTGGGGTATTATGATGTCTCAGTTGCAAAAGGATCTGTTCAGAGATTTGAAGCAAACAACTGGACTTATCTGGGAGGAGGTCCTGGCATGACTTCAGGCTATGCCACATACAACTCATTATCGCTTGATAACCAGGGTGTAGTTTATTTCACCAATCAAGCTTCCGGACCTGCAACAGGCCTAAATGTTCACAAATTCATAAATAATGCTTGGGAAAGTCTGCCTGATGCAACAACTGCCACGATTAATTTTCAGGCATCAGCAGTTTCATCAAACGGAACTTTATTTGTTGCCACAGGAGAAAATTCAGGCACTGTAAAGCGATTTGTAAACGGGGCATGGGAACAGGTTGGCAATACAGGCATTTTTGGGGGTCTGCCATATTATTTAACTTTAACAATTGCTAACGATGACAGAATTTATGTAAGCTGGAATAATAACGGCTTTGTACATGTTTACACCAATACTGTTAATGCCTCAACAACTGATTTGTGGGAACCCGTTGGCAATGTGGCAAATATTGCACCGGCAACAACCAGTGAAAACTATAATTCGGCAATAGCCGTTGATAATTCCAATCATTTATTTTTGGCCTATGTTTCAAACAGTGCAGGAGGCCGGAAACTGAATGTTAAAAAATATGATGGAGTAACCTGGTCGCAATTAGGCCCTGAAAACTTTACAGAGCACAGAGTTCAGCATATAAGCATAGCAATAGGAGACGACGACATAATTTATGTTGCAGCCAGTAACTGGGAAGATCAGGATTTATTGCGAAACTATGTAATGGCCTATGATGAGGCTGCCAATGTATGGTATCAATCAGGGACAGGTTGGGCCTCTGAAGGACAAGCTACCAATAATTCACTTGCAGTAGATAGCTATGGCAATTTATTCCTGGGCTTTGTTGATTCCGGATTAGGAAAACTATCCGTTAAAAAACTTAACCTGAATATTGTTGCAGCAGATAGCCTTGAAATAACCGCACAAGGTGGAGGAACTCCCGAAATCACTACTGATGGTGGCAGTCTTCAGCTTCTGGCAACAGTCTATCCCTGGCAAGCAAGCCAGCAAGTGGTGTGGAGTGTTATTTCGGGAGAGAATTTTGCAACCATTGATCAAAATGGTGTGCTTACCGCCATTGCATCAAATGCCGTAGTAACTGTTAAAGCACAAACAGCAGAAAATAGCTCCATTTTCAACACAATTGATGTCAACATCATCAACCAGATTAGTCCGGTACAACCTGAGGAAACGACTGTCATTGTTGAAAACAATGCCAATGCTGATATACTTTCACTTAGTTCAACTCTTCAACTAGTGGCTATCACCACTCCACCAGAAGCTGATCAATATGTTACCTGGACAGTACAGGAAGGAACAGGAGTTCTAACTGTTGATCCAAATGGATTGGTTCAACCATTGACAGAAGGTTATGCAATTGTAAGGGCAACCAACAATGCAAATCCGGCACTTTTTGATGAAATCAGGGTAAACGTTTGGGAAAATGGTTGCACTCAATATAATGTATCCATGATGTCTGGAATGGGGTATGGGATCAATAACGGGTATTCATCAGCTGATGACTTTGTGGTCAATAGCGAAATGAGGTTTAAGGTCGGTACCGTAAGATTAAGATTAATCGCTGAAAGTCTTACAGAGTTTACCTCTTTTAATCTTAATTTTTTGGCAAATGACATTGACCGACCTGGAGAACAGCTTTTTACAACAACTGTAACACCAACTACCCAAACTTTGTTTTCGCAACTTGGATCGTTTTATATTTATGATGTTCAATTGGATCTGACTGACCAAATCCTATTAGATCAGGGAACATATTGGCTTAGTCCGGTTGCCAATACACTTAATGGAAATCTGGTGTATTGGGATGTAACAAATATAACCGGGGGTATCGGTGGTTTTGGGCTCTTTGTTGATTACAGTGATGGCCATGGCTGGCGTGGGGTTGGTGATTTAAATGCTGTATTTGAAATCACGGGCAGCTGTACACAAATGCCATTGGTTGTAAGCACGCTCAATGGAGGTGAAGCTTCTATTTATGTGGGTGAAACATTGCAACTCCAGGCAGTTGTTAATGTTCCGGGCCTTTCACAGTCAGTTATCTGGTCAGTTGATTCAGGATCTGAATATGCTTCAGTTAATCAAGATGGTTTAGTGACTGGAATTGGAGCTGGCATTGCTACTATAATGGCTGTTTCAGCTGATAATGCTTCTGTATTCGGCGTTCTGGATGTTACAGTTCATGATCCGAATGAGTGTATTCAACAGGTTCCCTCAAATAACATGGAAAATGGTTATACATTCGGAGGAGTTCAATTGGCAATCGATATAGAAGTCCCAAGTAGTCAAACCTTTACAATTTCAACAATAGATATCAATACTGCAGGACTGGCAACTACATTTTCATTTGAGTTTCTTAAGGATGTTAACGGTCTTCCCGGAGATGAAGTTATTGCTACTGCAACTGGTAATATTGTACATAATAAAGTTATTGGGTATCATGATGCATTTCTTATGTATTTTCACCAATATACCATCGAACTGGATTCAGCAGTCGTACTCACTCCCGGTACGTATTGGATGATGTGCACATCAGACGCCGTTGCCTGGGAGTCAACAACTGTCAATATTATAGGCCAACCCGGAGCTTTTAGAAGTCAGGCCACCGGAAATGAATGGGTATACTCCTCTACCTATAGTGAGTATGTCTATAAACTTAGCGGCTTATGTAATACCATTGAAGGGCCAGCGATAGTAACAGATCCCGAATCTTTTACCGTTACATTCGATGAACCGAACGGCCAGACTACTGAAATACTTTCGATAAGTAATGAAGGAAACACTACTCTAAACTGGAGTGCCGGGATTGAGTACCTTATAGGAACTGGCAACTGGCTTTCAGTTACCCCAAATTCAGGATCTGTTGAACCCGGTCAATCGATGGATGTCGATGTTAGTTTTAATGCCCAGGGCATACAGGGAGAAAATCTGCTCACTGCAAACATAATACTAAGCAGTAACGATCCCATAACACCTGAGAAAACTGTTCCTTGCATGATGACATTGACTGTAGGCATCGAAAACCAAGCTCTTTCCAACCTGAAAGTATATCCAAATCCGGCTTTCAATGAAATCAATTTTGAATTAACGGATGATATAATTTCAGTTGGTTTAATCGATGCTCTTGGACAGATGACGAAGGAAGAAACAGTTAACGGAAAATCCTCGTTAAAGTGGGATACAAGCAATCTGCCCGGCGGTATATTTTACCTTGTGTTCAAGGACAAGTCAGGGAATAATCTTTACAAGAAAATAATTATCATGTAGTTTTTGCCTGATTTAAATTAAATCATTTTCTTAGCTGATGGGAGATTTACACATGTAAATCTCCCATTAATTTTTAACGCTTCGTGATGGTTGTACAATTGATAATAATACTGTTTTAGTCCTTTAAATAATCGGACAAACTTATAGACAAAAATCTATAACTTCATTCCAATGAAAAAGAACCTTTTTTTAACCGTTTATAAAATATCCCCATTTAGAGAGAGTCCAGGCATACCCACATAAATTAGAAAAGATCCTTTTTTTGTCTTGTCAACAGAACCAGAATTTCTATAACACTTCCCAATATTTTGTTTTGTTTCTAAAATGCACTATATTTGCATCATAATAGAAACAAACATAAAAATGGCCTTTCTGGAATTTAAGACCAAACTGTTCGATTTGGCATGCTTTAATATTTATCAGGTATATGCATGGCACCCGGATTTTAACCGCAATAATCTTACCCGCTGGGCTAAGAAAGGGTATCTTATCCGGCTACGGCAAGGATATTTTGCTTTTTCGGAATATAAGAGCAAGCCCGATTATTCTCTTTATTTTGCGAATCGGATTTATCGCCCCTCCTATATCAGCCTTCATACGGCATTGTCGTTCTATGGAATGATACCGGAGGCAGTGGTGCAGATTACCAGTATAACATCACTAAAAACTGCCTCATTTAATAACAACTTTGGCGAATACTCTTATAAGAATGTCAAGGAGAGCCTAATGTTCGGATACGAATTGAAGCCAATGGCAGATAACCGCACCATACAGTTTGCCTCGCCCGAAAAAGCGTTGCTTGATTTGCTGTATCTTTATCCGTTCTACGACAGTGAACAGGAATTGGAGGAATTGCGATTAGATGAAGGCTACCTGCAAGACGATTTGAACAAGGACTTACTGATGGACTACTGTGCGAGGTTTCAAAGTAAGGCACTTGACCATCGGGTAAAACTACTTCTTAAGACGTACGATCTATGATACAGATTGAACAAATAAGAAATTATTTCCCGGTGCAAATCCGCGAGAATTCGGGTTTCGATAAGCATATACTAAAAGAGTATTTGCAGTTGATGATTCTGGATTACCTTTCTTCTACTCCAATCATCCAAAAGATGGTTTTCATCGGTGGAACAAACCTGCGTTTGGTAAAAGGGACAGACCGGTTTTCTGAAGATTTGGATTTCGATTGTAGAGACCTGTCAAAAGACGAGTTTATTGAAGTGACAAACGGAGTAATCCAATTTTTAGAACGTTCAGGGTTGCGGGTAGAGGCTAAGGATAAAGAAAATCAGAAGCTAACGGCATTCCGGCGCAACATCCATTTTCCAGAAATATTGCTTGATTTAGGATTGAGTGGACATAAGGAAGAACGCTTTTTGATAAAGATTGAAAGTCAGAACCAAGGGATCGTCTATCCTCCGGTCATCACAAATATCAAAGGTTGCGGATTCTTTTTCCCTTTTCCTGTTCCCTCCGATGGTATATTGTGCAGCATGAAAATTGCCGCCATGTTAGCCCGCGCAAAAGGACGTGACTTTTACGACCTGATGTTTTTATTGTCACAAACAAAGCCCGACTATGATTTTCTTTCAAATCGTTGTGGAGTGCATAATTTGCAAGAGTTCAAACAGGCGACAGCTGAATTACTGGAAACGGTTGATTTGAAAAAGAAGCAAAAGGACTTTGAGCATTTGCTTTTCAATAAGGCAAATAGCGGGAAGATTTTGCGGTTTGGAGAATTTATAACTTCACTGACAGATTAATATATTGATTTTAAATATTGTAAATGGCTGTCATACGGGCAGGCTGTACGTCAATAAACCAGCCTGATTATATAGAGGAGCAGAAACTGAAGACCTTGTAGTTACCTATAAGAATTCGAAAAATTACTCGCGATTTCGTTGATAAATTCCTCCAGTATTAATGAAATCTAAATCTGCATACCAGAGCTTTTTTGTATCAAAATCGAAATAAAAACGAAATCCGGACAGCGCAAATATTTCAGAAGAATAAGCAACCTGATACATTTTTTTATACGATTGATAATACCAATCAGGAGTTATCCAAACACACGAGTCATCAATATTGAGTCTTTTTAACAATGTATCTAATTCCAAATCTTGACAAAATATTATATTATTTAAGCTAATTTTAATGTTTTTCTTTACAAAATCAACAATGGTTAATTGTACACTATCTATATAGCAAACATATTGCAATCCATCATAATAAATGTATTCAATATCTATCTTAGAATGATGCATCTTAACTTTTCCATTATCATAGGAAATAGAATCAACAATATCATAATCATAATAAGATTTTATATTTAAAGGAGATCCCATTTCTCTTAACAAAGACTCCTTATCGCCTGTAATTATAATATCTGTTGATCTAAAATCTGTCATAACTAATTCTAAATCAGAACAAGGATTTTGCCCAAATAACATTAGATAACAGCCATTTATTAAAAGAAATGTTAGTAAGAATCTCATCCTCATTAAATTTTATTGGTTCAAATAATCTTTCATAAATATTGCTTCATAAGCACTCGGTGTAACCAACATAATCATTTGAATCTGTGTAATTTCTTTTGCTGGGGTATTACTATTGGGGTGAAAAATATTATAGCGAAAGGTAGTACCATTTTCATGCTGCTTAGATTGTCCATCTCTGCATAAATATGTTTTACCAGAAGCAGTTGATTGAAAAAAAGTTATTGGGATTTTACCTCCACCAACAATTGGTATTAAAAAATTACCCTTAATGTCTACAGTAGAATGATCTCCGGTGGATTGAGGCATTCCTGATATGTAATTATTTAAGCATAAACCACAGCCTCCGGTACCCTTTTTGTTATCATACAATAACGCAAATGCAATATTATACACCTTTCTTTGATCAGTTGCTTGAGGAGAAGACCAATTAAATTTAAGAAGATCACTACCTGTAACTTTCCTGACCGCATCACCTGATATTTTAGAGCCTGCTTTTATATCTCCTGTTTGGGGAAGGTTTGCTTCATTTAGAATATCAGATGCCTGCATTTCAGATAATCCGTATTGACTCATTAAGGTTTCTTTACTATCTCCTTTTTCAGCTCTGTAGGATATTTTATAATTTTCATCAACTTCCGGTTCCCAATCCAAAGCCCCCGTTGGGTCAGCTCTGTTTATCGGGTTATTCAGGCAATAGGTGTATGGACTTATCCAGCTTCTCATTTCCATCAACGGATCCACACTCAACCACACGCTACTTCCAGGATCATAGTAGCGGGCGCCATAGTAATACAATCCACTTTGCTCGCGCCGTGTTAATTTCTTGTGCTCGCGAGGGCTGCGCCGTTCAGCGTCCAATTCTTTGCCGTTGAACTTGTACACGTTCTGGAAAGTTCCTGTAGAGGTTTGTTGTGCCATACGTTATTCGCGGCGATGGTAATTTTCAATGGTGCTCATGAGTATCCTTCGGATAGTTCACCGAAAGGCAAATTTACAAACATTTGGTACGGCAAACCAGCCATATCGGAAATAAATGTGTTGCTTCCCAGGTGATCGGGGTGGTAGTAGTAAATAGACACGCTTGACTCATCATCTTTGGTGCCATTATAGCTAGGAATTATACATGAGTCACAATCTGCTTTCGAAGGTTACTTCTTTTTAAATGAACTGATCTTTATTTTGTCCAAAACTTCATCATAAAGGCGTTTATTTTTTAAGGATACATTATCATAATATATTCTCACTCCCTCAAAAACATCTTTTCGCCAAAATTTATTGTTCTCAAATCCAACAGAAATTTTTCTTTTATTTCTCATCTCTATTTTTTGGGGGTTATATTTATCTACTAATAATTCCATCATTGTTCCCTGAAGAACAATAATATATGCAGAATCAACAAAACTGTAAAAATAGATTACACCTTCTTCATAATTATCCTTTTGGACACGAAAAGGGACAGGTAATCGCATTTCAACTTTTTTAGACAAAAGCTGCTGACACTCTAGCTTTACTGTAACATTTTCTTTCTTTAAAGTCGAACAAGCAAATATGAAAAGCCCAAACATTAGAAATGCTATTTTATTGATTTTTGTCTTCATAATTTTTAATCGCCTGCTGTTCAACATTTTTAATCTGATCTTCAAGTTTGGTATTTGTATTTCCGAAAATAAGATATGCTTCATTCCTCTTCAAATAAGGATCATATTCATAGCCTGTTCCAACTACTCCTTTTGTATGATTTGGATTTATTGACGGGTCGCTTTTGCTTAATTCAAAAAAATATGCATGTGCGTATGCTTCATGAGCAGTATTTCGTGCTTGTGTTTTTTCATCTAAAAAAGAAGCAGTAAAAACATAAACATTATTATCTGGAGAAGGGTCATATTCTGCACCTGGCATGTTAGTAACACCATAAGAGTAGTTATTAGGATTTGAAGGGTCGCTGCCTTTTTCAAAAAATCTATTTCCATTTATATCATCGTTTGAAACAGCAAATACATAATTGGTTTCACTGTTGGCCAATACTTGCAATGCGGTAAAATTTTCAGAAGAACCTTTATATTGATTCAACAATGACACGTCTAACATACCCTTATTATCAAATCTAATGTATTGTGATTCTTCTTTACTCAAAGTATTGGTAATATTTCGCATCGCATTAGCATCAGCAGCAATTACTGCCCTGCCGTCTGGATCGATGAGCTTAATGGAATTATTAAGACAATAAGTGTACGGACACCAATTGGAATACTTCTCTGCCAACGGATCCACACTCAACCACACGCTACTTCTCGGATCATAGTAGCGGGCGCCATAGTAGTATAGGCCGCTCTCTGCATCAAGTTCTTTTCCGTTGAACTTGTACACATTCTGGAATGTTCCTGCAGAGGTTTGTTGTGCCATAGTTTCTCCAAAAGGCAAATTTACAAACATTTGGTACGGCAAACCAGCCATGTCGGAAATAAATGTGTTGCTTCCCAGGTGATCCGGGTGGTAGTAGTAAATAGCCACTTCCAGTTCATCGCCTTTGGTATCACTATAGTCAGGAATGGCCTTATAGGTAACTTGTTTCACATCAGTGAGACTGGCGTAGCCAAGCAGGTCGGACTGCTGTCGTGCCTTGAGGTCATGGGTATCGGATAATTTATCCTCAAAGATGGTGGCTGTACCATCGCCAATGCGGCTGGCAATGCGCTGAGCTCCCATATAGTAATGCTTGGTGTAAAGACCGTTGACATCAACTGTGATAAACCCGTTGGGATAGGTCGTATAGCCGCCCATGGTGATGTTGTTGTTTACCAACTGGCCATTGATATAGATGGCATTATAGGCTCCGGTAGCTTTCATGGTGCTAATGAGCAAGAAACTTGGAGAGAGCAAATAATGATCAAAATCAAAACTTCTTTTACAATTTATTCATTAAGTGCATTTAATAATCATTACAGGGAAAAACTATAGTATCTATATCTAATTTACGGATATAATTAACCGGATTTTGACTAATAAGAACAATTTGACTATCCGGAAGGATCTTGTAAACTAGAGAACGGCAATCGCCACCATTACTAGTAAGAACAGCTTCTTTACTATATTCATCAGGTACTGAATCAGGGTAATTTTTATCTAATAAGTCAGAATTAACTAAAGATAAAGTACTTTTATCCTGATAGAAAATGAAGTATTTATCAAGATAAAAATAATATCCTAAATATTCATCGCCGGGTGGTATTACTTTATTATAGAATGAGAGTAAATCAATTGTAACAATATCAAAGCCATTACACTTAAAAAAACAAAAGACATATACATTATTTTTGATCGCATTACTTGTTCTTCCTTGTCCTCGTATAATATCAATGCTATCATTCAATTTTATAAAATATTCTACATCAGAAGATAATTGATTTGACAAAAAAAGATCATCCAACAACAAAGAAGTATTTCTTTGACCATTCCCGTTGTTATTACAAGATATAATTGTTATTAACGATAATAAGATTAGACCATTAAGAAATTTTGATCTACCTTCTGATGATATCAGCAGCCGATTTAACTTGTTTAACATTGAAGCGATTGCTTTTGTGATTGAATTGAAATATAGTTTGGTCAGTAATATTGAAAATAAAACTTGGAGCATTCGGAGATAAATCAAAGATATATCTATCACCATGGTAATTACGGCCATAACCTGAAGCTCCTAAACGGGATCCTTCTGGATGTGAGTGGTAACTTTCTCTTAGATTATTAAACGTAAATCTGCTTCTTTGTACGACATCCCATCTTAAACTACTTTCAGATTTTTGCTGAGTACCAATTGCCCATACATCATTTCCTCCAACTGAAAATCTATCCAATGACCATTCTACAGAAGTATTCTTTCCAGCAAAATAAAAGATTTTAGCAGCCTCAAAACCATTACTACTCTCGGAATAGCGACATTTATTATACCCATATGTTCTTTTTGCTTCATACCACTTAACCCAATCACTGGAGGCTTTCTTTTTGTCATATATAACGCTGGTTCCAAGTTGATACTGTAGTTCGTTCAGTAGCTTTTTATCGTTAATTCTTACACCACTTTTATTCCCAGTTTCATCATAGTCGCGCTTTCCTTGATCATATGCCTCTGCGGCATAGAGAACATCATAGTTATCACCACCCTCATTGTTAACATGTTTGATATCACCATCACTATTAATAGTAAAACCATCGACTCGCATCCCATCCGGATCAACAAACTTCACCGGGTTTCCAAGCGTATAGTTATACGGCGTCCACCCTGCATACTTCTCTGCCAACGGATCCACACTCAACCACACGCTACTTCTAGGATCATAGTAACGGGCGCCATAGTAGTATAGGCCACTCTCCGCGTCCAATTCTTTTCCGTTGAACTTGTACACATTCTGGAATGTTCCTGTAGAGGTTTGTTGTGCCATACGTTATTCGCGGCGGTGTTTATTTTCAATGGTGCTCATGAGTATCCTTCGGATAGTTCACCGAAAGGCAAATTTACAAACATTTGATACGGCAAACCAGCCATGTCGGAAATAAATGTGTTGCTTCCAAGGTGATCCGGTTGGTAGTAGTAAATAGCCACTTCCAGTTCATCGCCTTTGGTATACGGAGAATACACAATTTTCAGGACATTTCACGTACTATATTTAAAAAAATATGGCTCTTTAAGGACACCATTTAAAAAAATTTCCGCATTTAATAACAAAAGCTGCACCTCCCAATATGTCGTCAGATGCGCAGTCTATATTTAAGTCATTAACACTATGCAATAAAGAATCATCATAATAAAGATGACCAACATTATCTTTATCAAAAATCAGTATTGTGAAACTATCTTCTATTACACAACCTTTGCTTTCAAGAATGTTCCTACAACACCTTAATGGTTGAATATTTATCACAGTGTCTTCTTTATCAAATATTCCATATAAATTGTCATTTAAAAACTCTATAATAAATGTTTTATTTTTGAATCTTGGCTCGGATTTAACAAACTCGTGCAAAAAGTCAAGTGTATACTTTTTTATACTATCATCTAATACCTTATTTTTGTACTCTTTATGCACCGTTTGATCATAGGTTTTATTCTTACATGAAAATAAAAATAAAACTAATGATACTAAAAAAAAGACAATTGATTTCACTATTATTTCGAATGGTTGTGTTTTAAAATGATGTAGAAATTTATTATTTTTGTAATAAAATGGTTAAAAGATGAAAATAGAGACACTACTTTCAAGACTTAGTTATCAAGAGAAAGAAGATTTATACCAAAGGCTTGAAT
>Ga0209319_1000376_pt1 | contig 60575 bp, 64 predicted proteins | sample RifGroE2_FD_184000 | JGI IMG/M metagenome (GOLD analysis project Ga0209319, IMG submission 184000) | Groundwater microbial communities from Rifle, Colorado - Groundwater E2 (SPAdes) (version 2) | ecosystem: Environmental > Aquatic > Deep subsurface > Groundwater | place: Rifle, Colorado, United...
GTGTGAATATAAAAAATAGATTTAAAATATCTAATTTAAACACAAAATATGGAAAAAATTGCATTGCCACAAAAAATTAAATTTGAAAAAGGCGAACTGCCTCATCAAGAAATCGTTACCATCGAACCATGTTACCCTGGTTATGGTATTACTTTGGGCAATTCTTTAAGGAGGGTATTGATTTCCTCTCTTCCAGGCGCAGCCGTAATCGGCGTAAAGATCAAGGGTGCTGATCACGAATTCATGACCATGCCACACATCAAAGAAGATGTTTTGGAAATAATCATGAATTTAAAAAAATTAAGACTAAAAGTCTTTAGCGCAGAAGTTGTTAAATTAGAATTAGATGTTCATGGTGAAAAGAATGTAACTGCAGGAGACATCGAAAAGAACAGCGAAGTTGAAGTTGTAAATCCAGAATTGTCTTTGGCTAATATCACTGACATGGCTGGTAATTTAAAAATGGAAATATTTGTTGCTCGCGGCAGAGGCTACGAAACTGTTGAAGGCCGTGAAAAAATCAAGCACGAAATCGGTTATATTGAAATTGATTCAGCATATTCACCAATCATGGCAGTCGGCGTCCACGTTGAGAATGCTCGTGTTGGTAAGATGACCAACTGGGACAAATTAATCCTGGACATCACTACCGATGGAACTATCAAAGTTGAAGATGCTTTTAATGATTCAGTTAAGATATTGATCGAACAGTTCTCATCTTTGACCGGTGAAAAACCAGTTGTTGCAGCCGAAGTAAAGGCCGAAGAGCCAGAAGTTAAGTCAGTAATCAATGATATGATCGGTGGCGAAGAAGAAGTTGAAGCTGAAGATGATTCAAAAAAGAGAAGAGGACGACCGAAAAAAAGTTAATTTTTTCTGCTTAGCAGAACTTGAATATAAACCTTAAACCATAATATGAGGCATAGAAATAAAAATAAGATTTTAGACAGAGAAAAAGCACCAAGAGAGCTGATGTTACGCAACTTAGCTTCAAGTATTTTAATATACGAAAAAGTAAAGACAACTGAAGCCAAGGCCAAAGTTGTACGTTCACTGGTTGATAAGATGATTACAGTCGCCAAGAAAGGTGACTTGAATGCTCGCAGACAGCTGATTGAAACACTGCCTCAAAAAATGGCGATCAAAAAATCCATGGATGTTTTGGGAGAAAGATACAAGGATAGAGATGGTGGCTATTCCAGAATTATCAAGCTTGGCACCAGAAAAGGCGACGGCGCTGAAATGGTTCAAATTGAATTAGTGTAATCCCTTCGGGAGCCCCACTACAAAAAGGGGCACATACGAATAAATTAAATCGGATCAATATGAATAAAATAGAAAGAACAATGCATAAGTTTGACGCAGAAGGCATGTCTGTCGGACGTTTAGCTACTCAAATCGCTACTATCCTAAGGGGCAAGAACAAGCCGGAATACCAACCGCATATTGATGCTGGTGATATTGTTGAGGTTAAGAATATTGAAAAGCTTAAATTTACCGGCAAAAAAATCGAACAGAAAAAATATTTCCATTACTCCGGTTACCCAGGTGGTTTGAAAGAAACCAAGATTGCGGATTTACAAAAAAAGAAACCAGCCGACATCTTATACCGCGCAGTTCGAGAAATGTTGCCGCCAACAAGACTGCGACCAGGAATGTTAAAAAGATTAATAATTAGATAATGTTTTCCGCCGATGGCGGAGCCCCTTTGCGAATGGGGCACATGCGAATAAAAAATACATATATTTATGACAACAGCGACTAAAACTAAAACTGAATCCAAAAAAACAGCTGAAGAACCAAAGTTCAAGGGTAAATTTATCAGCGCTACCGGAAAAAGAAAATCAGCAATTGCCCAAGTCAGGCTTTATAAGAATGGCGAAGGTCTTGTTTTAGTGAACCAAATGACTGCCGATGATTATCTGACTCCGGCGCTAGCAACCATCGCGACTACATCATTAAGATTAACCGGACATACCAAAGATTTGAATTTTTCAATCATCGTTAATGGCGGTGGTAAGAAAGGTCAAGCTGATGCGATCAGACACGGCATTTCAAAGGCTTTGTTAGAACTTGAAGAAACTTTAAGACCATCTATGAAAGCCAAAGGCTTACTGACCAGAGATGCCAGAATCAAAGAAAGAAAGAAACCAGGTTTGAAGAAAGCAAGAAAAGCTCCACAGTGGGCCAAACGTTAAACTCAATATTCCGTTTGAATATAGCAATAACAACAAAATTCCGAGCAATCGGAATTTTGTTGTTTTGTGTTATTTTAGTAATGAGAGTCCATAAAGCAGTGAATTAGACTTATCTATGAATTAAATTCACTATTTATTGGCTTATTTTCGTGAATAGTAATATAATGTAAAAAGGTTAGCTGCCATGTAATTGTGAGAAGATCTCCGATTTTGTAAACAGGAAGTTTGATAATTAGATATAAATAATAACTAAATGATATGGTAATAGATATTGAACTTACATTAAATAGATTTGGACTTGGTAAGATTTCTGAAAACAAATTTCAATTCCTTTGTCTAAGATTTTCAAAATGGAATGTGCCTGGCAAGTATTCGATTTCCTTTGAGATTAATTGGAGGGCGAAGGATAAGCCTGGTTCTGTTTGATGAACAATCGGCTGGTTTACTCACATTTCATTAAATGGTATAATCTTGTTATAAAATAAATTTCTTCATGCAAAATACTATAGAAATTGAAAAAATTGCTCCCATGCTAGATGTGCATCCAATACATTTAAAAATGTTTTTATTGCGTAATTCATCTATTTCTTCGGAAGCTGATTTTATCCATGCATTTAAAAACTACAAACAAGAAAATCCAAAACCATTTGTAAAATGGGTGGGGGGGAAAAGACAACTATTAAAACAATTTAGAGACTTGAATTTATACCCACCCGAGGGGTTCAATCCTAAAACCGCAACTTACTTTGAGCCATTTGTTGGAGGTGGGGCAATGTTCTTTGATTTATTACCCAAAAAAGCTGTATTGTCCGACATGAACTTGGAATTAGTAACAACCTACAACATTATTAAAAGCAATGTTAGCGGGTTAATAAAAAAATTAAAAGAACATCAAAGCAATAATTCCAAAAATTATTTTATTGAAATTAGAGCACAAATTTTACAAGGAATGAGCGACACAGATGTGGCTGCCAGATTTATTTATCTTAATAGAACTTGCTTTAATGGTTTGTATAGAGTAAATAAAAGCGGACAGTTTAATGTGCCCTTCGGAGAAAATAAAAATCCGTTAATTTGTGATGAAGTAAACTTACGAAAAATAAGCTCTTCTCTGGTTAACACCAAGATAATACATCAAGACTATAAAAAAATACTTGAAAAAGCAAAAAAGGGTGATTTCATATATTTTGATCCTCCTTACTATCCTGTTAATTTAACTTCAAACTTTACCAATTATACCAAAGAAGGCTTTTTAGAGAACGAGCAAGAGGAATTACGCAACACCTTTGTTGAACTCAGTAAACGTGGCTGTTTTGTTATGCTGTCAAACTCTGACACTCCTTTTATTAATACTCTTTATTCAAATTTGGGGAAGAAAATAAAAATTCATAAAGTCCTTGCAACTAGAGCAATAAATTCCAAAAGCGAGGGAAGGGGAAGAATAAATGAAGTTGTTGTAATTAATTACTAAAGAGTCTATGGCAAGTAACATATCCTGGAAAAAAATATTTGAAGATTACAAGATTTTAAACCATAATTTTTCTTTGGCTCCTTTTAACATTTCGGCAGAAGATATAAAAAAATGTGTTCAAAATTTCGAGAAAACTACAGAAAAGGAAGTTCGAATTTTATGCAAAATGGATACGCGAAAACAGCTTCCTGAAATAATGAGAGATAACAATTTAATTTTATTGCCCATAAACAATGGTGAATATGTCATTGTAAAGGGCGAGGGTTTTGTGGATATAGAAAATATTGAGGGAGAAGCAGAAGAATATAATACTAAATTAGGTTTTAACTTAGATACTTCTAAAATTGGAAATTCGGAGATGCAACATCTTGATTTTGCTTATGCGTCTAGCCTAATAAGAACATTCATGGATGATCCTTCACTTGTTTTAACGATCAGGGGAAGAAAATATACACCTGAATTTGATTTTATTTTCAACAACCAAAATATAAAAGTTAAAAGTGTTCAAACTGAAGTAGACGCAGGATATGAAGGTAAAGACAAGGTTGTTCTTATTGAAGCTAAAAACTCAAAGACAACTGATACAATTATTAGACAATTATATTATCCATTTAGACAGTGGAGTGAACATACTTCAAAGGAAGTTTTTTTATTATTTTTTGAAAAAAGAAAAAATGAATATTTGATTTGGCAGTACGCCTTTACAAATAAAAAAGACTACAATTCTATAAAACTAGTTAAATCAAAAAAATATAAAATTGTATAGATTTAAATGATAAATCAAGAATTAAAATTGCACCCAGACAATTTTGATTTAGAATGTACAACAGTATGGTCTTTTCCTCGTAGAGGGAATTGGGCTACACATAAATCAGATTGGCGAGGAAATTGGTCACCTGAGGTGGTGCGCAATTTAATTTTAAGATATTCAAGTGAAGGTGAACATTTACTTGACTGCATGATTGGTGGTGGCACAACTGCTATTGAGGCAAAAATATTAAATCGCCACATAACATGCGTAGACATTAATGAAGAGGCGATTGAAAGAACGAGAAAATCTCTTGAATTTGATGCTAAAACTACTGCAAAACAAAGGATAATAAAATGTGATGCACGTAATTTAGATTTTATAAAAAATGGAGAAATTGATTTTGTATTAACTCATCCACCCTACGCTGACATTATTAAATACAGTGATGGCAAAAACGAAGATGATTTATCCAATATTCATAACTTAGATCATTTTACCGAAGAAATTGGTAAGGTAGCAAACGAACTTTACAGAGTTTTAAAAAATGGCAAATATTGTGCAATACTAATGGGAGATACTCGTCGAGAAAAATTGTATCAGCCGCTAGCATACATGGTGATGAATAAATTTTTAAATGCTGGTTTTAAATTAAAAGAAGATATTATTAAAAAACAACACAATTGTCAAGCAACAGGTTTTTGGGTTAATCGTTCAAAAGAAAGTAATTTTTTACTGATAATGCATGAACATTTATTTGTTTTTCAAAAGATATAGCAATTCACTCTAAAAGTGATTCTGAGCAATTAGGAATTTTATTGTTTTGGATAATTTAAAATATAACTTTTTATGTTATCAAATTAAGTATTTATAATTATAAAATTAAAATTCTAAAGCCCGCCAATATGGCGGGCTTTACGGTAGAATCAGAAGATGTATCACGCACGCTCTTTATAACCTCATTTTTGAGGTGAGGCGATTGTTTGCTACCGAATCATTCATCTACACATTTTTTTGCTAGTTACTACATACGTTAAATGAATTTTACACATTCATCTTCAACGTTTGCTCCTTTTGCATTAACTTTTACCCAATTAATGGAAGCCGCAGCACCATCTTTTGACTCATAAGATTCACTGCTTTTAGCAATAGTTTTGCCATTTTTATCAGACTTAAGAATCCAATAAAAGCCACCAGACGAATCTTTTTTTAAAAGATATTTTGCCATATTATAAGATTGATCTAAGCCCAGACTTAGATCTTTTTTATTAGCTCGTTTTCTGGGAACGAGATTTATCCCTATCTATATTATAGCACATCAAAAAATTACTTTATAAATAGTAAATATTAGTAAAATTTGTATAACAGTTTTTTTTATTAGTTCTATAAATGTTAACAAGTGAACAAGTGACTTAGCTATTCTAAATTTATTGTTTATGCTTTAATTTTAGCTAATTTTAGGGGTTGGAATTTTGTGATTATTGCGCTATAATAAGATTATGCTCCCAATCTGAGCTAATTTTACATTTTATGAGCAAAAAAACAAACAAAAACATAGCCATTTATCAATCCAAGGATGGTGCTATAAAATTAAGGGCTGATTCTGAAAAGGAAACGGTCTGGGCTACTCAGTCTCAGATTGCTGAAATTTTTGAAGTCGAGCGTTCAGTAATTACCAAGCATATAGGAAATTTGCTTAAAAATAGCGAAATTGATGAGAAAAGCAATGTGCAAAAAATGCACATTGCAAATTCAGATAAACCAGTTGCCGTATATTCGTTGGATGTTATATTGGCGATAGGTTATCGAACAAACTCTAAACGAGCAATAGAATTTAGACAATGGGCAACAAAAACACTGCATAACTATATAATTAACGGCTTTGCTATAAATAAAAACCGCATCACTAAAAACTATGAAAAGTTTTTAAGCGTTGTTGATGACATTAAAAAACTTCTCCCAACTGGAACATCTGTGGATCCCAAAGACGCAATTGAACTAATTTCACTTTTTGCAGATACATGGTTGTCTCTTGATGCCTATGACCGAGACTCATTGCCAAAAGGGAAGCTGACAAAAAAGAAAGTTGAACTAACTGCTGAAAAAATTACTGCAAACCTTGTTGAATTAAAAAAAGAGCTTATTCGTAAATCAGAGGCGACTGATATTTTTGGCATTGAAAGAAACAAAGGATCTGTGGCTGGAATTATTGGAAATGTGATGCAATCATTTGGCGGCAAAGAATTGTATGGAAGCGCAGAAGAAAAAGCAGCACACCTTTTATACTTTATGGTTAAAAATCATCCCTTCACTGACGGGAATAAAAGAAGCGGGGCATTTGCTTTTGTTTGGTTTTTAAAACAAGCCAATATTTTAGACGTGTCCAGGCTCACACCTTCCGCTCTTACTGCACTAACAATACTTGTTGCCAGTAGTAATCCAAATGAAAAAAAATGCCCCGCTACTTTAATATTAAACCTCATCTCTAAAAAATAAGATGTCCGAAAAAGTCATTAACATAGCGAAAAACACCTCTTATTACACACTTGCTTTAGTGGTGCAAAAGGTGATTTCTTTTACTTATTTTGTCATCATTGCGCGCGCCTTGGGGCCGGAAGATCTGGGGAAGTATTATTTTGCAATTTCTTTCACTACGATTTTTTCAATTTTCATCGACTTGGGTTTGACCAACGTCCTCACCAGAGAGACTGCCAAGGATCATACCGATGCGCAAAAATATTTGAGCAATGTCTTAGGGATTAAGATTCCTTTGGCTGTGCTCTCGTTTTTGATGGTTTTTGGCGTAATTAATTTGATGGGCTATCCGGAACTTACTAAGTACCTGGTGTATATTTCTGCCATCAGCATGATCCTTGATTCCTTCACCGCCACTTTCTTCGGCGTGGCCCGCGGTTTCCACAATTTGATTTTTGAAAGTATCTCTTCGATTATTTTCCAGGCAATAGTATTGGCTGCTGGGCTCTTTACCCTGAATCAAGGCTACGGCATATTGTGGCTAATGGGCACCTTGGCCTTTGCCAGTCTTTATAATTTTGTTTTTTCCTACATTATCATTAGAAAAAAAATCCAGCTTAAAGTTAAGCCGGAATTTAAAAAAGACTTGATTATTAGTATCGTAAAAATCAGTTTGCCCTTTGCCATTTATGGAATATTTTCCCGATTATATACCTACCTTGATTCGGTCTTGCTTTCTAGCCTAGCCGGAGATAGGGAAGTGGGTGTCTACCAGGTGGCTTTCAAAATCATCAATGCCTTGCAATTCCTGCCGATGGCTTTCGCCGCATCGCTCTATCCCGCCTTTGCCAGCTATTGGATGAAAAACAAACCGCAGCTAGCGGTCACTTTTGAAAGATCAATAAATTATTTATTGATAATTTCTTTGCCTATCACAATTGGGATAATGTCTATTGCCGACAAGGTGGTTATTTTATTCAAAAGTGAATATTCGGATGCAGTCTTGCCTTTGCAAATTAATATTGCCGCCCTGGTTTTTGTGTTTTTGAATTTTGCCATCGGCGCCATTCTTAACGCCTGCGACAAGCAAAAAATCAATACGGTAAACATGATGGTTGTCACTGTTGCCAGCATCGCCTTAAATTTATTTTTGATTCCGCGTTTCCAAGCAATCGGCGCCTCTATAACGGTAGTAATCACTAGTCTTTTAGCATTTGTCTTGGGAATGGCAATCATACCGAAAATCATTCAATACAATCACTGGAAAGTTTTTAAAAACTTTTTGAAAGTCGGTTTTGTCTCTTTGGTTATGGGCGGTTTGTCCTATTTTTTAAAAAGTTATCTGAATATTTTTGTCGTAGTCATAATAAGTGCCGGAACATATTTCTTGCTATTGCTTTTAGTGGGGGCTTTTAAGAAAGAAGATATATTCAGCATCATAAGTTCTTTCAAGAAGAAGTCTGGAGAGGGAATGGTGGAATAATTTCTCTTGCCCCCTCTGTCATTCCGAATCCCCTTGTGGGTGAGTAATCTCGGTAAAATCACAACTGAATTAATCTTAGATGTTACGTTAATAAAATTATTACTACTTCTCCCCGAGATCCCTCCTCATCTGCTGATTCGTCGGGATGACAGAGGAGAATAAGAAAATCCAGAATTCTCGCCTACGCGAGGATGACACAGAAAAAATATGAAAATATTATTATTGACTCTTGAATATCCGCCGTTTTTTGGCGGGGTATCGAGTTACTACTACAACCTTGTTAATACTTGGAATAAAAAAGCTGATCTTGTCCCGATTGTCGTGCTTAATAACAACGACAATTCTTTGATTAACAATAAGCTACCGGCGTTAAAATGGCTGCCGTCGATTTTTCAGCTTTGGAAAAATATCAAGAAAAATAATATTGACCATGTGATTGTCGGCAACATACTTCCATTGGGGACAGCTACATTTTTTGTGGCAAAATTTTTGCCGATTAAGTACTCAATAATTCTCCATGGAATGGATCTGGCCTTCGCTTTAAAAACTCCACGCAAAAAAAACTTGGCTATAAAGATTTTAAACAAAGCTGAGAATATAATCTGTTCAAATAGTTTTGTTGCGCAATTAGCGAAAGAATTTGTGACTGATGAAAATAAAATCAAAGTGGTCACGCCGGGGCTTGATGTTCAAGATATTTTAAATAATAAATTAAGAGACACAAAAATATTGGAAACAGAACTGATTACTAAATACAATCTGCAGGAAAAATATATTCTATTTAGCAGTAGCCGCATCGTGAAAAGAAAAGGAATGGATCAGGTAATTAAATCCATGCCCAAGCTGATCAGCTTGGTGCCCAACCTTGTTTACGTAGTAGGCGGGGCCGGTCCGGATGAAGAATATTTGAAACAGTTGGCCAACAGTTTTCCTCAGCAGATTAAATCCAGAATAATTTTTCTAGGGAAAACCACCGAAGAAGAGAAATGGACTTGGTTCAATTTGTGTGACGATTTTGTCATGCCTTCCAGAAACATTGAGGGCGATTTTGAAGGCTTCGGCATTGTTTACCTAGAAGCAAATCTTGCAGGCAAGCCTGTCATTGCCGGAGACAGCGGCGGTGTCCGAGACGCAGTAATTGACGGAGTAAACGGAATCCTTGTAAACCCAGAAAATCTAGAAAATATTATTGAAGCGATTGTAACCCTGGTTAAAAATAAAGAAGTAGGCCGGAAATTAGGGGAGCAGGGGAGGGAAAGAGTGATTAAGGAATTCAGTTGGGAGAATAAGATTGAAGAGGTGAAGAAGATTATATATGCTGTGAAATAGAATGCCCCTCTGTCATCCCGAATCCCTTTAGGGTGAGGGATCTCGGTGAGAGGTAAAAATCAAAAATTACAAATTATAATTTTAAAAATAAAATAAAGGTTATTTAAACAGCTTTTATTTAAAATATTGCAGCTACCTTAATCCGAGATCTCTCCTCATCTACTGATTCGTCGAGATGACAGAGGGTTGAGTTCAAATAAAAATATGATCAGTATAATAATTCCGGTTTACAACCGGGCCAAAATATTTGGCAAAACTTTAGAGGCCATTCTAAAACAAACCTATAAAGATTATGAAATAATCATTGTTAATGACGGCTCAAAAGACAATGTTGAGGCTGTCGTTGAAAGCTTTGTACCAAAAATCAAGGAGGCTAATATCAGTCTGCAGTATTTCAAGCAACCAAATCAGGGTGCCCCCGCAGCTCGCAATAACGGTTTTAGACACTCTAGCGGCAATTACCTGTTGTTTTGTGATGCTGACGCCGAATTACACCCAGAGATGCTTGAAACCCTGCTACAAGCACTAAGTGACCACCCAGAGGCTAGCTATGCTTACAGCTCCTTTCTATGGGGTAAAAAGCTATTCAAATTAGAGCCTTTTAGTGAAAATAGGCTTAAATCAGGCCCATTTATTCATACCTCCGCCCTAATCCGCAGGACTGATTTTCCATCATCCGGCTGGGACGAATCTATCAAAAAATTCCAAGACTGGAATCTGTGGCTCACCATGCTTGAGCAAGGTCATCAAGGAATCTTTGTCGACCAAGTCTTGTACAAGATCGATCCAGGCGGCACTATCTCCAATTGGCTCCCATCTTTCGCCTACAAAATTTTTCCTTTTCTGCCTGCTGTCAAAAAATATAAAAAAGCCATGGAGATAATAAAACAGAAACACAATCTATGATATTTAACGATATTATGTCCGCCAAAGGCGGATCCGCCTGGGGCGGAAAAAAATATTGGGTAATTTTTAAAAACAAACTTCAGGCAAGTTTTGCTTACCGCGTTAATTTTTTTGCGTCATTTATCGCCGAAGGTCTTTCTTTGGTTATTATTGTTTATCTTTGGCTATCAATTTATCATCAAGGGGGAAAAATCGGCAACTACACTTTAGGCGGATTAATTTTATACTTCATAATATCAAAATTTATAAATCTTACTGTGCGATCTTATGATGCTGCCAGGTATGTAGGAGAAATTATAAGATTAGGTGATTTTAATAATTACCTTTTAAAACCTTTAAGTTTTTTTGGTCATACCGTTGCATATTTTTCTGCGGTCATCACATATAATTTAATTATTTTCTCTATACTTTTTTCACCATTATTATTTTTTGGAAAGATTGAATTTACCATAGTAAATTTATTTTACTTTTTCATCTCTTTGATAATTGCATTTTTCCTGAACTTTCTGTTTTATTATGCTGTTGGCATATCATCATTCTTTTTTGGCTACATTGCTGGATTAAATTTCATGATGTGGGGAATTAATTCATTTTTTTCAGGAAATCTGATTCCGATTGATCTTTTCCCAAAATATTTAGTTACAATAAATAATTTTTTGCCTTTTAAGTATATGGTTTTTGTACCAATATCAATCATTACAAATAAATACACGGAAAATGAAATATTTTTGAATCTATTTTTTGGATTAAGCTGGGTATTAATTCTAGTTATATTCACCAATGTTTTATATAAAAAAGGAATAAAAAAATATGAAGCTTATAGCAGCTAAAATAATTCGTATTTATCGCATATGGCTAATGCAGCTTTATAGTAATATCATGAGGCGCATGGCTTACCCTGGTAATTTTTATTTAATGGCGATAGGTTCATTGTTTCAAATGTTCTTGTCGATTGCATTTGTTAATATTATTTTTAGTTTTATAAATAATTTAGCTGGCTGGAGTTATCATCAAGCTTTACTGGTTGTAGCTTCTTATATGCTTATTGAAGGCTTTATGTGGGGAACTTGTGCCTATTTAAACGGGCTAAGCAAGAATATTCAAGAAGGTACGCTTGATGGCCTTTTGGTCAAACCCATCGACAGCCAATTTTTTGTTTCAGTATGGCAATCTGATCCAGAAGATTGGATGAGAGTAATAACCGCAATAGTACTTTTTACAATAGCGATAAAAGGGCTGGATTTTTCTCAAGATAAATTTATCTTGAATTTATTTTTGTATTTGTTTCTGCTTATTAATTCTTATTTTATTATTTACAGCATTACTTTAGTTATTCGTAGTATCACTTTCTGGACTACGGAAGGTGATGGACTTTGGAAAATATTAGAAACTCTTACCCGTTTATCCCAATATCCAACTGATATTTTTTATCATAGTATTGCAAGATTTATTTTTACAGCAATCCTGCCCCTGGCTTTCATTTCAACCGTCCCAGCTAAAATTCTTATAAATGGACCAGATATAAAACTTATTTTAGCCTCGACTTTTCTTGCGATTATATTTTTTATTGCTTCAAGAAAATTCTTCCATTACGGTTTAAAACATTACTCCAGCGCTTCAAGTTAAACATATGAAAAAATATTGGACAGTTACAAAAAATAGTTGGCAGCTGCAACTCCAATATCGCTTGAATCTGGTATTGTGGCGCTTGAGATCGATAACCATTCTTTTGGTTTTTTATTTTCTCTGGCTAAATCTGATCAAGGAAAATTCTGTCTTTGCCGGTTTTTCACAATCCCAAATATTTACTTATTTTTTATTGATCAACCTCTTGCGTCCGATCGTTTTTGACGGACAACAACGCCGAATGGCGCAAGAAATCAATGACGGTTCTTTTTCACGCTACCTGATCATGCCGATCAATCATTTCTTATATGAATTTTCTCGACAGCTTTCCAACAAAGTTATTAATTTATTTTTTGCTATCGTGGAGGTGGTTATCTTTATCTTAGTTTTAAAACCGCCTTTGACAATTCCTTCAGATCCGCAGATCTGGCTGTTCTTTTTCCTCTCCTTATTTTTAGCCACCATTCTATATTATTTCTTGAGCTACCTTTTCAACCTAACGGCCTTCTGGTCGCGCGAAGCTATGGGTCCGCGGTTCTTATTCGATTGGATCTTGGAGTTTTCAGCCGGTGCCTATTTCCCACTATCTATATTAATGAGAAGCTTTTTTGTTTTTCTCAGCTTTCTGCCATTCTTTTATTTGATCTATTTTCCGATAACAATCTATTTATCCAAAACAGAGTTAATAGGAATCCAGCAGGGGATAATCATGCAATTAGTTTTTACTATTATAATCGGTTTCTTTGTCCGATGGGCGTATAAAAAAAGTTTGAAAAAATATACAGGCGAAGGCATATGAAAAAATATTTGATCATCTGGAAAACACTTACGGGTCTGGCAACCAGTTCCTATTTGACTAACCGAGTCGACTCGATCAGTTATTTTATGGGAAAGCTCATTAGACTATCCTTCTTCTTGTTGATGATCATAGTAATTTTTAATAAAACCTCCGATCTGGTCGGCTACGGAAAATATGAAGTTATTTTCTTTTTTTCAACTTTCAATTTGATGGACGTTTTAGCGCAGGCTTTTTTTCGCGGTATTTATTTTTTTGGTAACGACATTAAAAATGGCAATTTTGATTTTATCCTAACCAAACCGATCAACGCTCTATTTTATTCATTGTCACGCTTAACAGATATCTTGGATTTTATTTTCTTGGCACCGATTATCGGCTTACTTATTTATTCTATTTCCAAAATTAATATCAGTTTTACCTTTATCAATTATGCCTCCTATTTCACGATGATTGTATTCGGCCTTTTAATTATAATGGCCCTACACATCATCACTGCCGCCATAAATATTATTGCTATCGAGAGTGAAGCTGCTATTTGGCTTTATCGCGACTCAATGACTATCGGACGTTTTCCACCGGAAATTTTCCCTGGCCTGATTCAGATTATTTTCACAGTTGCTATGCCGATCATAATTATCGTATCATTTCCCGCCAAGGCATTTTTGGGCATCCTAAGTCTTAGAGCAGCATTATTCGCAATCCTTTACTCAGTCTTGTTTTTTGCCTTATCTTTGCTAATATGGAAGAAGAGTTTAAAACATTACTCCAGCGCTTCTAGTTAATTTTATGAAAAAATATTGGAAAATAATCACTAACGAATTTCAACGACATTTGGCTTATCGGGCAAATATCGTTTCTTATAGCTTTGGCCATCTTTTTGAAATCATTTCCCAGATTGTAATCTGGACTGTCATTTTTCAGGGGACAAGCATGATCAAAGGCTATACTTATCCGGAAATGATGACCTATGTAATAATTGGCTGGTTCATCTTATTCGCAACATCCAATTACGGCTTTGAAGAACGCATTGCGAAAGACATTCATCAAGGTACTTTATCCAACATGATCGTTAAACCGATGAGCTATGTCAGATATATCATTGCGGTTTCGATGGGCAGGGTAGTAATCGCGTTAATCACAGTTGCTGTTATTGAAACTGTTTTAATTTTTTTATTGCGTAATAAAATAATTATAAATTTGGATCCGGCAACATTATTACTTATGTTATTCATGTTGCTGGTCGCTTTTTTTATCAAATTATTATTCTCAATCTTGATCGGTCTGATTGCATTTTGGATAATTGAAATTTCTGGCACCTACTTCTCTTTGAATATTTTTTCAAAATTCATGTCCGGCGCTTATTTTCCGATGAATTTACTGCCAGCAGTCTTTGTGAATATAAGTTTGTTTTTTCCTTTTATCTACACCTTTTTTATTCCGCTCCAACTATATCTGAAAAAAATAACCCTGATTGAAGGGCTGCGCGGATTAGGCGTTGAACTGCTTTGGTTATTTTTATTATATTTATTAATAAAATTAGTTTGGCATTTCGGTTTAAAAAAATACGAAGCCGCGGGAGTATGAGAAAATATTTATTTTTAATTAAGACTGCTTGGCAAAGACAACTTGTTTATCGAGCGACTGTATATGGTTACCGCTTAGGAAATATTTTTGATGTCTTGTTCCAGGTAACTATCTGGACCGCAGTATATAAAAGCACAAGTGTTGTTTATGGCTACAATTATAATGAGATGATCACCTATGTGATGATCGGCTGGTTAATAAACTTTATGACAGCGAATTATGGCATAGAAGACGTAGTCTCAAGGAATATCCAAAATGGAGAGCTTAACGTATATCTTACCCGTCCATTGAGCTATTTAAGATCCATAATCACCATGTCAATCGGCAGAACGTCGATTGCCCTGATCTCTGGGGTTGCTTTACAACTTTTGTTTATATTTATTTTTCAAAACCACATGGTTGCGCAAACAGATTTATCGATTATTCTGGTAATTTTTATAATTGTAATTCTTGGATATTTTGTTAGATTACTACTTTCGATATTATTCGGTCTTATCGCATTTTGGGCGACAGATGTATCGGGATTAAATTCTTTTTTTGCCACATTCATAAGATTATTGTCCGGAGGTTATGCTCCGCTAAGCTTATTGCCGGCTATGCTTTACAAGCTAAGTTTATTTTTCCCATTCGCCTACATTGTCTTTTTCCCGACACAATTATATCTGGGTAAGCTTGATCTGATGGATGGAATAAAAGGGGTGGGGGTGGAGCTGTTATGGCTCGTGTTGTTATATGTTATTATAAAAATTGTTTGGAACAAGGGGTTGAAAAAGTATGAAGGGGTGGGAATATAATCAATTATCAATTATCAATTACGAATTTTAAAAATACAATTTAATCAAATATTATGAAAACAATTGAAGTAAAAAATCTGAGCAAGGTTTATGAGTATTACAAAAAACAGCCTGGGCTTTGGGCATCGGTGAAGGGTTTGTTTAAGCGGGAAAAACTTTTTACCGAAGCGGTAAAAGGCATCAACTTCAGTATCGAAGAGGGAGAGCTGGTGGGTTTTCTAGGGCCGAATGGCGCAGGCAAAACCACGACGCTCAAGATGCTGTCCGGCATTCTTTATCCATCCAGCGGAGAGGCAACAGTCCTCGGCTTTACTCCTCACAAAAGACAAAAAGAATATCAGAAGCAGTTTGCCTTGGTCATGGGTCAGAAAAATCAACTCTGGTGGGATCTGCCTGCCATGGAAAGCTTTATTCTGAATAAAGAAATCTATGAAGTTTCTGATGAAGATTTCAAAAAGAATCTTGATGAATTGGTTGGACTCTTGGACATCAAAGACATCTTGGATGTCCAAGTAAGAAAACTTTCTCTCGGTCAAAGGATGAAGTGCGAACTAGTTGCCGCCTTGTTACATAAACCAAAAATTTTATTCTTGGACGAACCGACAATTGGACTAGATGTGGTTGCACAAAAAAATATCCGAGACTTTATCAAAAAATACAATCAAGAACAGAAGACAACCATCATCCTGACTTCTCATTATATGGATGACATCAAGGAGCTTTGCAAAAGAGTGGTGATAATCGACCATGGGACAATAATTTATGATGGAGCGCTTGATGACTTGATAAAAAAATATGCACCCTATAAAGTCTTGAATATCACCTTTAATGACAAGGGAGTAGAAAAAACACAAGTTGAAAAATACGGTATTATCCAAAAATACAATCAGTATGCCGTATCAATTGAAGTTAATAGGGAAGAGGTAAAAAAAGTAGCGACCGCCATCTTATCCTCAGACTTGCCAGTTGATGATATCATGATTGATGAGGTGGATATCGATGAAGTGATCAGGAAGATATTTAAGAAGTAGGTCTTCTCCTTCCTTTATTTTCCCTCTGTCATCTCGAACTGTTAGCAAACAGTGAGAGATCTCGGGAAAAAGAAATTAGATTATTTAATAATGATACATTTAATAATCAAGATTTGCTATTTTACCGAGATTCCTCACCCACAAGGGGATTCGGAATGACAGAGGGGAGTATGGAATCTTAACATTAATTACTGGCGTCAACATAGTAAATAAGTGCCTTCTTGTGAATGTGGTCCGCTCCAATCAACACATCTGAGATTATAAATGGATCCCGGATCAAGTCCGGGATGACACAATAAAATGAAAAAACATTTTAAAATTTATTTATTAATAATTCTTGTCTTGCCTCTTCTTTTGAGTGGTTGTTTCAGGCAACAAAAGGAGCAGTATGTTATAATAAAAGATAAAAAAGTGATAGTGGAAGTGGCTGATAAAGAAATGGAAATAATCAGGGGACTTAGTAATCGTGAAAAAATAAGCGAAAGTGAAGGTATGCTGTTTATTTTTCCAGATAGCAGAATTAGGGATTTCTGGATGAGAGAAATGAAATTCAATCTGGATATAATCTGGATCGAGAACGACCAAATAGTTAAGATTGACGAGAATCTGCCAACAGAGGGGAAGTACCCGGAAAAATCTTATTCTTCAATTACTCCGGTAGATAGAGTCCTTGAGCTTAACGCCGGCTGGACAGAAAAAAACAATCTACAAGTTGGCGACAAAATTATTTATTCATTATGATCAAATTCAACAAACTATTTATAATTACTGCCGCACTGATCTTGCTTTTTGAATCGCTGTCTTTCATCGGTTACATGGTGCCGTCAGTGAATACCGGCGTATTCATTCTTTTAGTCGTATCAACCGTAGCGATTTCTTTTTACAGACTTGAATATGGAGTATTGATAGTTCTGGCTGAATTATTCATCGGCTCCAAAGGCTACCTTTTTAATCACATCCTGGCCGGTACGAATATCTCCATCCGAATCGCCCTCTGGTCTGTGGTAATGATTTGCTGGTCCATCTTGTTGATAAAAAATCTTTATCAAACCAAAAGGCTGCTTTCCGCCCCAGAAGAAAAGATCAAAAATTTATTTGCAGGTGCAAATAAATACTACACTTTCCTGTTTATCGCATTAGCATGGGGAACGATCAATGGCCTTATCAACAATGATTTGCATTATGCATTTCTCGATTTTAAGCGATGGATTTATTTCTTGATCTTTTTGCCACTTTTTAGCGTTATCAAAAACAAAGAGAATGTCCAGAATTTATTAACTGTATTTTTTGCTTCGATAATGATGCTCAGCTTAAAATCATTTCTACTGTTATTTATTTTTTCCCATGAAATGCAAGGTGCGGTTTATGACCTTTACCGCTGGGTCAGGGTAACCGGAGTAGGGGAGGTAACTCAGATCCAAGGCGGCTTTTATCGTATTTTTTTCCAATCACATATTTTTGTACTACTAGGCCTGATCCTTGCGCTGGTTTATCTAGTCAAACAGATTATTGATAATCAGATCAGGTCCGTAATCAAACAAAGAGCTTTTTGGCAATCACTTATTCTTGCTGTCGTCTTTATGTCGGTGACCTTGCTCAGCTTTTCCAGAAGCTTCTGGGTGGGCTTGATCGGCGGCTTCTTTTTTATTTACTTATTCATAATGACAGAGATTTATAATACGAACGGCGGAGAAAAAAAATTTTTCATAAAAAAAATATTTGAAAACAGCACGCTTTTTTTATCAATTATTTTTCTGAGCTTATTGTTGATTGTGGCTTTGGTCAAATTTCCATACCCGAAACCTTTGGGCGGATTTGATCCTACGGATGTTTTTTCTGAACGAGCCACAGAAACCGATGAGGCAGCTATCGGTTCCAGGTGGGCACTCTTGCCAAAATTATGGCAGGAAATCAAAGAGGCGCCATTTTGGGGCCAAGGGTTCGGTGCCACAGTCACTTACCAGACGCTTGATCCGAGAGTCTTGGAAATAAATCCCGATGGGAAATATACCACCTATGCTTTTGAATGGGGCTGGCTTGATATATGGCTGAAGCTTGGTCTGATCGGTACCTTGGCTTATTTGTTCTTCTTATTCCAGCCGATGTATCTTTTCTATAAAGAAAAAAAACAGGATCTTCTGGCAGCTTCTTTGATAATCGGACTGTTTGTGATAATAATAATAAATTTTTTTACTCCTTATCTCAATCATCCGCTGGGCATAGGGTTTTTGGGGTTGGTAATGGTCATCATCAATAAATATGATACAGTCTTGCAGAAAAGCTGAAACTATTGTATATTAGGATAGAATTTTTTAAAACTTTAAATATCAAATTATGACTGACCAAATCATTTCCCAAGATGGCTATGATAAACTGAAACAAGAATTGGAATTATTAACCAAGACAAAGAGACAGGAGATTGCCAGAAGAATCCAAACAGCCAAAGACATGGGTGATTTAAGCGAGAATGCAGAATACTCAGAAGCCAAAGACGCTCAGGCATTTAATGAGGGCAGAATTGCTGAGATCGAAGCTTTGTTAAAAAATGTAACGGTGGTGAATGGTCATCATAAAGCAGAAGTTGGAATGGGATCGATTGTAACAGTTAAAGTGAACAATGAAACCAAAAAATTTACCATAGTGAGCTTTAACGAGGTTGATCCACTTAGCGGAAAAATATCCAACGAATCGCCTTTGGGCAGAGCCTTCCTCCATAAGAAAAAAGGCGATAAACTAAAAATCACCACTCCAAAAGGAGAAATGGAATACGAAATTACCAATATTGAATAGAACTTAAAAAAATCCTCTAGCTGCTAGGGGATTTTTGATAACCTTTTTTCCTCTCTTGTTATCAGGCATTTAAACTTGCAAAATGAGCCTGGTTCATATCTGCTTGTTTGCTTGAATAGCCTGCGTACCATAGTCTGGCCTTTTTCGATCATTTGTCGGCATTCAGTGCAATGTTTATTCTCTTTTTTATTCAAGACCTCTGTGCACCTGATTCTTTGCCCAGAAATTATAATTTCTCGCACATTTTGACTCACTTTTTCCTCCTTTTTAAAAAGGTCATTTTCTCTAATAATTAGTCAAAAACAGGCTTAAAAATTTTGACTTTTCACTTAAAATATTTTAAAATAAACATATTAACATCTTATTAATTAAGGCGTCCGTCTTATCAGTTTTTATATGAACGAAAAAATTAGCGAATATCAGGAAAGATTAAATAAACTTGAGGAGCTAAAAAAACAGGGGATAGATCCTTACCCGGCAAAATCCAAAAAGACCCACAGGGTAACCGATATATTTGCTGAATTTGCCAAACTTGAGGCAGCTCAAAGCGAGCTGATCATTGCCGGTAGGCTGCGCAGCAAAAGAGAGCATGGCAATCTGACCTTTTCCAATCTGGATGATGGTTCTGCCACAATCCAGATAGCTATATCCAAAAAAGAGGTCGGCCCAGATTCATACAAGCTCTTCAGTAAGCTGATCGACTTAGGAGATTTTGTCGAAGTTGTCGGCAAACTTTTTATTACCCATAAAGGCGAGCAGAGTTTGATGGTAAAAGAATTCAGACTATTGTCAAAAACACTTCGACCTTTGCCGGATAAATGGCGCGGACTTCAAGACGAAGAAGAAAGATTAAGGAAAAGGTATTTAGATATCCTCTCAAATGAAGAGGTAAAAGAGATGCTCAAAAAGAAAGCCTTGTTCTGGCAATCAATGAGAGCCTTTTTGGTTAGTAAAGGCTTCCTTGAAGTCGAGACTCCAGTCTTGGAAAATACTACTGGCGGTGCCGATGCCAGGCCGTTCATCACTCATCACAATGCCCTAGACATCGATGTCTACCTTCGCATTTCCATGGGTGAGCTTTGGCAAAAAAGATTGATGGTAGCCGGGCTAGAAAAAACATTTGAAATCGGCAGGCAATTCCGCAATGAAGGCATGGACGCTGAACATCTGCAAGACTATACCCAGATGGAATTCTATTGGAGTTATGCCAATTATGAAGACGGGATGCTACTGGTGGAAGAGCTTTACAAATACGTAGCGGAAAAAACTTTTGGCACGCTGAAATTCTCTATTGGAAAATTTGAAGTTGACTTGGGCAAGAAATGGGAAAGGTATGATTATCGGGAAACAGTCAAAAAATATACCGGCATTGACATACAAGATGCATCACTTGAAAAAATTGAAGATAAATTAAAAGAATTAAAAATCAATTACGATAAAGAAGGCTTCAACATTACCAGAGCGATCGATAATCTTTGGAAATATTGCCGCAAGCAGATCGGCGGACCAGGATTTTTGGTCGGTGTTCCGGTGGAAGTATCACCCCTGGCAAAAAGAGATGAAGCCAATCCAAAAATCACTCAACGTTTCCAACCGATCATCGCAGGATCAGAATTGGGTAACGGTTATAGCGAATTGAATGATCCGATCGATCAGGCAGAACGTTTTATGGAGCAGACCAAATTAAGAGAAGCGGGTGATGTGGAAGCGCAGATGAATGACTATGATTTTGTTGAAGCTTTGGAATATGGCATGCCGCCAACTTGTGGCTTCGGTTTAAGCGAACGATTATTTGCTTTCTTAATGAACAAGAGCATGCGCGAATGCCAAACCTTTCCTTTGATGAGACCGAAAAATCAACCGACCGACAAAGCAAAGAAAAACAATGACACTAAAACTGCAGTGGCGATCATTAATAGAGGAGCAAAACTCAAACTTTGGGAAGAATTAAATACTGTTGCCCACCTGAATGCAGCTTTTGGAGCGCGCATTGGGCGCCAGTTGTTTCATCAAGACACCATTGCCACCGAAGACGGAGAAGACATCAGGCTCAATATCCAACATGCGATTCTCATTAAAGAAGCCAAAGCTTCAAAAGATATATCAGAACTTATCCGAGAAGCGAAAGAAAATGGTTTGGAAATTGCAGAATTTACTCGTGAAATGCTTCTGACTACCGACGATAAAAAAGTCGTAGAATGGACCAAACAAAAAAAGAAAAAAGATATTGAATATTTGGGCGTTTTAGTTTTCGGCAAAAAATCTGTGGCAGACAAACTAACTGAAAAATTTGAATTACATAAATAATATGGAAACTATAATCTCATTACTTTCTATGTTGCCGTCGCTTGCTAATGCAGGAGGCTATCTGGCAATGTTATTGCCGGCAGTTGTCCTAGTAATATTCTTTGGAAAAGTAACTTCATAAGATGAAAATCACTATTTGCGGAAGTATCTCCAACGCTAGTAAGATTTATGCCATCGAAAAAGAGCTAGCCTCTTACGGTCATGAAGTATTTTCGCACGAACTAATGCATCAATATGCTACAGGCGACCAAAACATCATTAAAAAAGTATCAACCGATCATTCGAGTCTAAAGCGAGACAACGACACTTTTAAATGGTATTATAATGCTATAAAGGCTAGCGACGCGATTTTGGTTTGTAATTTTGAAAAGAACAACATCAAAAATTATATCGGAGGATCTGTGCTGATGGAAATTGGATATGCCCATGTTCTGGACAAGAAAATATTTTTCTTAAACCCGATTCCTGATGTAAGCTTTAAAGATGAATTAATAGCAGCTTCACCCGCGATATTAAATGGAGATTTAAATAAGATTCAAAAATAAATATGTTGGATATAAAATTTATCAGAGAAAATACAAAGCTTGTCAAAAAGAATACAGCAAACCGTTTGGTCGATGTTGATATCGATCGTCTTCTACTCTTGGATAAAAACAGGAGAGAAGGTGAAGCTAAGTTAGACCTTTTGCGAGCGGAGAGAAATAAAGCCTCAAAAATCAAACCGACTCCGGAAATAATAGAACAAATGAAAAGAGTAGGGGATGAGATTAAAAAATTAGAAGAAGAGACTGAAAAAATCGAACCAGAGCTCAGGCAATTACTGCTGAAAGTACCTAATCTGACTCACAAAAAAGTAAAGGTAAGTAATGACGAAGATGATAATCCGGTTTTGGAAATCTTCAAAGAACCGACTAAATTTGCTTTCAAGCCATTGGACCACGTGGAACTGGCGGAAAAACACGACCTGATTGATTTTGACCGTGCCACCAAAGTAACAGGAGCAAAATTTTATTATTACAAGAATGAGTTAGCCCTGCTTGAATTTGCCCTGATCCAGTATGTCCTTGATATCTTAGTTAAAAAAGGCTTTACTCCATTCGTAACGCCGGATTTGGCCAAAAAAGAGGTCCTAGAGGGTCTCGGCTTTAACCCCAGAGGCGAATCCACCCAGGTTTATAACATAGAGAATACTGATCTGAGCCTTATCGGTACAGCAGAAATAACCATGGGTGGCTATCATATGAATGAGATCTTGGATGAAAAAGAATTGCCAAAAAAATATGTAGCAGTGTCTCATTGTTTCCGCACCGAAGCCGGAGCCTATTCAAAATTTTCCAAAGGCACTTTCCGCGTACATCAATTCACCAAGATTGAAATGTTTGTCTATTGCCGTCCGGAAGAAAGCGAAAAACTACATAAAGAGCTGCTGAATTTAGAAAAGAAAATCTGGAAAGGCCTAGACATCCCGTTCAGAGTGGTTGATCATTGCACAGCCGATCTAGGCGGACCATCATACCGTACTTTTGATTTAGAGGCATGGATGCCTGGTAAACCGAACAAAAATGGAGAGCTAGGAGATTGGGCAGAAATCACCTCGACTTCAAATTGCACTGACTACCAAGCACGCGGCCTCAATATTAAATACAGAAATAGTGATGGAGAAAAAAAATTCGTACACATGTTGAATGGCACCGCTATCGCCATCAGTCGCGCTCCGATCGCTATTATTGAAAATTATCAACAAGCAGACGGCTCCATTGTGATCCCAAAAGTTTTACAAAAATATCTGCCTGGAAAAATAAAAATCATAAAAAATAATTAATTTACTAAAAGTAAATCTATGACTCAATTTTTATTTGAGAACCCTTGGGTAGGGTTAGTGTTGTATCTTTGGACCTTGCCTTGGAAAGGCTGGGCACTTTGGAAATCAGCACAAAAGAAAGAAAAAATCTGGTTTATTGCCATGCTACTGATCAATACCATCGGTATCTTGGAGATTCTTTACATCTACGTCTTCAGTGACGAAACCAAGGCTGCAAAATTAAAGAAAATTTTTACAGGAGGCTCTAAAACTAGCTTGGAAAAATAAGATAAATATTTTTCATGTACAATAGGAGGAGAAAACCCAAAAAAATGGACTATAGTAAAAAGAAATACTCTAATCCATTTTTTCGTGGTCAAAAGACAATCAGAAAATTCCCCACCAACAATTATTACCTGACTTGGAAGCAGAAATTAATAATCTTGATATTCATATTATTAATTCCTGCAACAATTTGGCTGTTTTTTTATTTTAAATTTTTTGATATAAAGCATATCAATATTACCGGGTCAGAAAAAATCTCTAAAGACGAGGTAATAAATATGGCCTGGCAACAGGCAAATAAGAAGAGATACTTATTAGGCTCACAAAAAAATATATTCCTGTTTGATGAAGTAGGATTTTCAAATACGCTGCAAGCTGCTTATCCATTGGGCGTCCACACCATGGAAAAAAAACTGCCCGGTACTTTGAAAATTGACCTTAAAGAGAAGCATTATTCTGCCATCTGGAATGAAGGTGAAAAATATTATTTTTTAAGCGATGATAAATCTGTCACCGAAGTCGAACCGCTTCAGATCAAAGACAAGGCGTTGCCGATAATCCAAAATATAGGTGAACCCAAGATCTATAACAGTGTGGTGATTGAACAAGATGAAAAAATTGCTTGTGCGTTGGCAATATTTCAAAAATTAAAAACTAGCCAGCACAATTTTGAAATAGAAAAATTCATAATCGAAAAAGACGAGTACAACTCACTGAAAGTAGCTCTAAAAGGTCCAACCCTGATTTTTAATCTTAAGGATGATATAGACAAACAAATAAATAAATTGTATGCTATTATAAATGACAAATTAAAGGCAGACTACATAAAGAAAAATTATATTGACCTACGATTCGGAGACAAAATTTATTATCAATAATTAATCTTAAAATAATCTTATGAAACTCAAGGAGGAAACAAAAAAACCAAAAAAAATAACCAAGGCAAAAACAAAACAAGTTACCAGCATTGCAGCTGAAACAAGGATCAGTGAAAAGAAAGAAATTAAAATCAATAAAGGGCCATTGCGCTTAAATGAATTCATTGAAACCAATCCATCACTTTGGTGTATCAGCTGGGCGCTGATGTGGCGAGCAATGGTATTGTGCTTATCGATGTATATTTCCATTATCCTGCTTATCTCCTTTGCCAGTTTGATGATCTCTAGCATATTCCAGCTTTCTGCCTAATTCAACACTTACGATAGCCGACCATTAGGTCGGCTATTTTTTTAGATTTGAAATTAAGCTGTATTAATGTTAAAATATATACATAAATAAAAAATTTCTTAACATTAGCCATATTTAATTAAATGGCTAATATTAGCAAAATATAAATAGGGGAGAGTACTAAATAAAAGCTTAGAACAACCATATGGAAACAACATTCAAAATATTATTTTCTTTTGCAGTTTTTTTATTCTGCTTCGTGATAATAGGGCTGTTTCTCTTGGCAATTAAAATAATTCTTTTGTTTACAGACCACGTAAGCGTCATGGGTGTTTTGATGACAAGTTAAATGCCAGAGGACTATAAAAGGCTTAAAACCTCATTATTATATACACCTGACTTCGATTAACCTACATTACGCGAAGTGACAGATATCAATTTTGTTAAGCGCTGTTAGTTAAATTTATCAAAAACTTACTCACCTATTTACTCTACTTCGAACCAAGACTATGAATTCTAATAAAACTATCATCAACTATCTTACTGACTTTTTGGATTATTCAGAGATTGAGAAAGGCCTCTCTTCCGAAACCCAGAAGAATTACCATCGTTTTTTGGAAAAATTTTTTAAATGGCTCAGAGAAAATAAACTGGAAAATCTAAAGCCACATGAACTGACCAATGACCATATTTGGAAGTATCGCCTACATCTCTCCAGAAGTATTAATGAGAGGTCAAAAGTCGGATTAAAAAAAAGTACACAAAACTATTACTTGATCGCTCTTAGGAACTTGTTATCCTACTTTGTTGAAAAAGACATCAATTCCCTGCCTCCGGAAAAAATAAAACTTGCCAAAGACAAGAACAACAAAGAAGTTAATTTTTTAAAAATTGAACAATTAGAAAAGCTCTTGCTGGCACCTGATACCGAGACTATCGCAGGCCTACGCGACCGAGCCATTTTAGAATCGTTGTTTTCCACCGGCCTCCGCGTAGCAGAACTGGTGAGGCTGGATCGTGATCAAGTCAAGCCGAGAGCTGGTCATTCTGGATTCTTGGAAATCAGTATCATCGGCAAAGGCAGTAAAGTCCGGACAGTATACTTTTCTGATCGTGCTATCAGCTGGATAAAAAAATATAATGATAAACGAGTCGATCTCGATCCTGCATTGTTTATTAACTTCACCACCGCTCAAAAAAATTCATCTGATTCTCGCCGTTTAACGGTCCGCAGTATAGAAAATATTGTAAAAAAATATATTATGATTGCCGGCCTTCCAGTCATGTCGAGCCCCCATACTTTGCGTCATTCATATGCCACTGATCTGCTTGCCCAAGGTGTTGATCTAAGACTGGTGCAAGAATTTCTTGGGCATTCTAATATTTCCACCACCCAGATATACACCCATGTTACCAATAAGCAATTAAGCGATATTCATCAAAAATTCCATAGCGGAAAGAGATTGAAAAACTAATCCCCTGCACTTCCCTCTTCAAAAATTAAAAAAAAGGCTAATAATAGCCTTTTTTTAATTATTTGTATTTATTTATTGTAGATAGTTTAGTGGATCAACCGGTATGCCGTTCAAACGGACCTCGAAGTGAAGATGAGCTCCAGTGGTCAATCTGCCAGCGCCTGGCGTGCCTGGTGTTCCTCCGCTAAGGCCGATGGCCTGGCCTTGAGTCACATATTCATCCTCTTTGACGTATATCTTTGAAACATGTCCGTAGACTGTTGCCAATCCATCGGCATGCACAATCATAATGTAGCTATAACCTAGACCTGCGTCCTTTGCTCTCGCCACATAGCCAGATTCAGAGGCCCTGATAGTCGAGCCTTGTGCTGCACGGATATCGATTGCCGGATGTTCAAAAATATATCTGAATGGATATTCTGGATCATGAAAGTATGTGGTAACTACATTTTTTGTCACCGGCCAAGACAGACCAGTGGAATTCTCTTCAAGCTTAATGTTCTGTTGTTTGGATAATTTTTGTCTGATAAGCTTTTCCAAGCTGACGATATCTGCGGCTGCCTGTGCCTGCTCTTGCTTGGCCAAAGCTACTAAACTCTGGTATTGCTGTTCGGATTCATTGGTTTGTAATAAGATGTTTCCTTTGCTTTCTTTTTCGGTGCCCAGAGCGATTTTCTTGCTATCCAATTCTTCTTTGAATTTTAATAATGATTTCTGTTTCTCATCCAGCGCTAATTTTTCTTTCTCCAAGTCGGTTTTCAACTTCTCTAACTTTTTCAAACTATCGCCGATTTCACCATTCATGTCTTCCAGGTATTTTACCTGGTTCATGAATTCTGAAAAAGAATCGTTAAGCAACAGGATCTCCAAAGCACTTGCATTGTCTTGTTTATACAATAGGCGCAAAACTACTCCGACGTGTTCCCTTTCCTTTTCAATCATTTTTTCTTTTTCTTCAATATCAAGATTGTTCTTGTCGATTTCAAGATTTGTTCGGTCTACATCCAGTTCTGTACTCTCGATATCCAATTCTGCTTTGGCGATTTTATTATCGAGCAGGGAGATCTGGTTAGTTAAATCCATTTTCTGCGATTGCAAATTTTCCAGCTGCTTATTATAAAGCTCCTGTCTTCTTTGGATATCTTCCGCCTTCTCTCTTTTTTCTTTGATCTGCCTGTTTAGTTCAATAATTTCTTCACTTTGCTCAGCTGTCTCCCCCTTTACAGTAACCGGTTGGTAAAAAATAGATACCGCCAAAAACAAACTCAATCCAATTATTGAGCTAATTTTAGCTATTTTACTCGATTTCATCATAGTTTTTTACTATACTTTCTTATACTTATATTATAGCACATTTTCCAGAAATAAAAAAGAGGGGTGGCTTAATTCCCCTCATTGCCTTAACTGGAAGCAAGACTATCCATAGCCGTAGATACTTCCCTTTTGCCACCTTCCATCACACGGCAGATCAAGCAAGGAAGTGGTTGAAGTTCTTTCTTCTGGGTCATCTTTGTTCATGCAGGAACTTTTTCACCTTGATGATCATTCATTAAACACCTCCCATTTCAAACTCTCTTCTACCGTATCTTCTTTTGACGCAACACAATATTTCGCCATAGTGTTGCGATGGTAATTTTCCTCTGGAGCGGTAAATACTTCCCCTCCCGACAAAGCCATCACATGGGAGATCGTCGCTTGAATGGATTCTTGGGCGAGAAGAATCAGTTGGATTTCCAGAATGCGCACCGTTTACAATAGCGTCTTTTGCCATGGCTCACTCCTTGCTGTCCGTGGGTTTGAAACATCCTTCGACCATCTTCCATTATCATATGGAAGTCCGGTTAAAGAGTCTAGGGAGACTCTCGTTAGTGGAAGAATCCACTCTGTGTCAAAGTCAGAGAGTTTTGTTAATCCTGGTACGATGAATTTCATCTTCCCTCCTCATTCAAATGAACGTTGTGATTATAATTTATTTATAGCTACTTTTATTCTTTCCAAACTTTTGTTCTTACCCAATACTTCCGCCACCTCAAATGGTCCTGGGCTGGCTTTGCGTCCGGTCAATGCTACGCGCATCGGCCAGAGCATCTCGCCTACGGTCAATTCTTTTACCTTGATATGTGAAAATAAAGCTTCTTCAATCGAATACTTGGTCCAATCTTCAGCTGGGATATGTTCCAGCACTTCTCCAACTTCTATCAGATTTTGTTTCATTTTCTCTTCTGTATTATGTTTCCAAATCAACAAATCTTTTTCGTAATTAGGTTTTTTCAAAAAGATAAATTCTGAAAGCTCTCCGATTTCGGACAACTTCTTCAAGCGATCGTGAGCCAATGCGACTACCTGTTTGATAAATTTTAAATCCAGTTTTTCTCCGGTTAAATTGTTGATAAAATCTTCTCCCCTTACTTCTAAAAAATTACTTTTTACTAAAAATGGAATCGCCATTTCAGTGAGCTCATCAACACTCTTTTTGCGGATATACATGCCATTCATATAATCGAGCTTTTCAATATCAAAAACAGCGGGACTGATGCCGATATCGCTGACCTTGAATTCTTTGATTATTTCTTCAAGCGTCAAAATCTCTTCTTCCCCTTTCGGATGCCAGCCTAGTAAGGCGCAAAAGTTTATCAAGGCTTCCGGCAGATAACCCTTGGCTTGATAATCTTCTACCGCCACATCGCCCTGACGCTTGCTTAGCTTTCCACCTTCTTTATTTAGTATCAACGGAGTGTGGATATACTTCGGCGGTTGCCAGCCGAAAGCTTGGTACAACAAGATATTTTTAGGGAAAGATGGTATCCATTCATCGCCACGCACCACATGGGAAATTTCCATCAAATGATCATCAATCACGTTGGCGAACTGATAGGTCGGCATGCCATCGGTTTTTATCAAAACATGATCTTCTAGATTTTCAACTTTAAATTTTATTTCGCCATGCAGTTCATCATATACTGCTACCTCCCCTTCTAGCGGCATTTTTTGTCGAATTACAAAAGGCTCATTATTTGCTATTCTTTTTTCAACTTCTTCGGTTTTTAAATCGCGGCAGATGCGATCATAACGTGGTGGTAATTTTTCTGCAGCTTGATCTTCTTTCATTTTTTGCAAACGTTCAGAAGTGCAAAAACAATGATAAGCTTGTCCGCTTGCTAGTAGCTCCTTTACATATTTATCGTAGATCCCTCGACGCTGGCTTTGCACATACGGTCCATAACCTCCATCAATATTTGGCCCTTCATCGAACTTGATGCCTAGCCAGTCAAGAATTTCAATCAATTTTTCAGCCGAACCGGACACTTCCCTTTTTTGGTCAGTATCTTCGATTCTCAATATAAATTTTCCACCCAAAGATTTAACGATGAAATAATTAAACAAGACAGTTCTTAAGCTGCCGATATGCAGAAAACCGGTCGGTGACGGAGCGAAGCGCAAACGAACATCAGACATATTATTTTTTATAGTATAAATAAGTATTTAAAATCAGGGATAAAACTAAAAACATACTAACAATAACCAGGGTAAAATGCAACTTTTTGAGTTTGATCTCTGCCTCTTCCCTGCTCTTCATCAATAAAATGTTGGTAAGGTCGTTTACCAAATAAATAAACTTTTTAATTTTCAATTTCATGATTTTTTATTACTTCTAAAAATTTATTTAAAAACACTTGAGTCGATTCTCTCCTTGTTGAGTATACTTCTTTTACCAAATCTTCTACTAGTACCCATTTCCAAGCGACATGATCCCAATAATTTAGTCTTATATCTTTATCCTCGCCCAGGAATTCTGCAATGAATAAACCTTGCGCTTGCCCCTTATACCCCCAATGCTTGTCAGCCAAATATTTGCCTGAACCGACGTATTTTTTAAATTTATATTTCCATAGATTACTGAAACCGGCTATTGGCTTAAAGTTGTCAGTATTTAATTCTTCTCTTAATTCTCTGGCACCCGCTTCCATGATATTTTCACACTCTGTCCCGCCCTGTGGCAATTGCCAATGCTCTTTCTGCCAAACCCTTTCAACGATTAAAACTTTGTACTTGTCATCTTCTTTTTTGTACAAGAGACAGGCAACATTTTTTCGATAGAAAAATGGCAAGATGAATCGCCAGACAAAGAACTTCCAGGAAAAAACAAAAACTGCGCGATACACTCTTTTAAACCTATCGAAGAAAAAAACTTTTTTTCCTGGAATTCTTTTTTGCTGAAAAGCTCTCCAAAGCCATTCCAAGCCAAAGAATCTAAAAGATTTCGGCGCTCTTTTGGCTTTGCCGGTGATGAAATCAATCGCTCCACCGATGCCGATCGCCACTTTTACTGAGGGCAAATTCTTCAAATTGTGATTAATAAACTTTTCCTGCCATGGAGCACCGAGCGCTACCAAAGCTATTTCTGGCGAAAATAAGTTTATCTTGTCAATTTCAAAATCCACTTGATTTTTTTCAAGGTCTAAAACTTGGAAGGAAAGTCCAGGAAATTTTTTCTCGATACTGTTTCTTATTTCCAAAGAAGTAGACAAGCCGCCAGACCAATTGAAAATTACCACTCTCTTTTTTATTGCACTAGCAAATTTTAAAATGTCGGTGGTTAGATCAGCACCTGTTATCCTGGTCACATTTTCACCGGAAAACCAAGCAGCGACCTTCAATCCAAAACCATCCATTATTGAAATATCTGCATTGTTGAGAATGTAGAAATATTCTTCATCCTTTTCTGCCATCAGGATAATCTCCGGGTTAGGAGTTACGATGTAGTGTTGTTTTTTGCTTTTTAAAAAAGCCTCGATTTTTACCAAGACCTCTTTTTTGCTTATCTGTGAAATATTGATTCCTAAGATGTTTATTTTATTCATGTCACAAGCGATAATTTTTTATTGTTTTGTATTCTGACCCTTCTGCCTTTAAAACTGACTCCATCAGAGCAATGGATCGGACAACAAATTCTTTTACCCTAAATTTGGGTTTTATCAAAGTAAGGGATTGAAAATCTTTTACTCTACCCAAAGTGAAATGTGCCTGCCAAGGTCGATGGTCGATATAGATATTCATCTCAGAAATTTTTTCACCGATTTTCTTTTGTAGCTCCGCAATCGAATTCCCGCTGATCTGTTCGACTTCTAGAAACAAAACTTGGGGATAAAGCAGATTGGGGAAAGCATTCAAATCCGTTACTGCAAATTCAACCAGACCGAAGCCTTTGATGATCTTTTTAATTGTTGAGTCAACTTTCTCGATTTGTGCCTTGTTAAGATTACCCAAGAAATGCAAAGTCAAATGACTATCGTCTGAACTGATCCATTTAATGCCGTTATTTAATTTACTTAATTCCAAAATCAGTTTTTCTATTTCTTTGCGAATTTTTGGAGTTGGATGCAAGGCAACAAAAGTCCTCTTCAATCCTCTATCTGTTCTATTTTTTACAATTCCTTTCATATCTATATTAACTTAAAAATTTAATAAAAACAAGGTTTTATAACTAATATGACTTAATTATTGCCATTATTTTAAAATTGTCGTACTAATCAGTCTGATAAACAAATTAATGCAATATCATTAAATCTAAGTTAATCAATTTCAAAATAAAAAATGCTTAGATTCTTGACAACGAATCGCAATTTTTATATAGTATATTTAGCAATCCGACATAGAGAGTGCTAAATTTAATCTTAGCTTAATAAATATAATAATATTATTCGTAAGCACCGTATCTGCTACGGCATGCGAAGCAAATAACATATGTTCGATAAATTTACTCACAAATCGCAAGAAGCGATCATCAATTCTCAGATCATCGCTCAAGAAAATGGTCAACAGCATATTGAAGCATTGCATCTGCTTGCCTCCCTTTTGGAGCAAAGCGAAAGTTTGGTACGGCCGATTTTGGAAAAATTAAAAATAGATACGGATGAAGTGGAAACAAAGGTTTATGATGCGATCGACCGATTGCCAAAAATCAAAACCTCAGCCAATGCCGGCACAGTACAGGGCACCCCGGAAGTTGCCATGATTTTGGATCACGCAAAAAAAGAAGCTGATCATTTTGGGGATGAATTTATCTCCACCGAACATGTTCTGATCGCCTTGATCAGTGTTAAATCAAAAGCACAAGAAATACTGATCAGTTTTGGCCTTGAGCATGAATCTGTCTTGAAAATTTTGGCAGAACTCCGAGGTACGCAAAAAATCGTTGATGCCGACCCGGAAACCAAATACAAAGTATTAGAAAAATATGCAATCAACCTGACTGCCATGGCCAGAGCAGAAAAGCTTGACCCAGTCATCGGCCGTGATGAAGAAATTAGAAGGATAATGCAAGTGTTGTCTCGCCGTACCAAAAACAACCCAGTTTTGATCGGCGAAGCCGGTACAGGCAAAACTGCCATCGTTGAAGGATTGGCACAACGAATCGTTGCCGGCGATGTCCCAGAAACCTTAAAAGGCAAAGAACTGGTCAGTCTGGATCTTGCCTCTATGATTGCCGGTGCAAAATTTCGTGGAGAATTTGAAGATCGCTTGCGCTCTGTTTTGAAAGAAGTAAAATCCCAAGAAGGTAAAATTATTTTATTTATTGATGAGCTACATACCCTGGTCGGAGCTGGAGCTTCCGAAGGCGCCATGGATGCTTCCAATATGTTGAAGCCTGCATTAGCCCGCGGCGAATTGCATACTATCGGCGCTACCACCACTAAAGAATATCAGAAATACATTGAAAAAGATGCTGCATTAGAAAGACGTTTTCAACCGATTTATGTCTATGAACCAAATACCGATGATGCGATCGCTATTCTGCGTGGCATCAAAGAAAAATACGAAATCCACCATGGCGTCAGAATAACGGATGACGCGATCATCGCTTCCGTAAAACTTTCTTCTCGTTACATCAGCGACCGTTTCTTGCCAGACAAAGCAGTGGACTTGATTGATGAAGCTGCCTCTTCCCTACGTATGGAAATCGATTCTTGTCCACAGGAATTAGATGACCTTAGGAGAGAAATCAAACGCTTGGAAATTGCAAAAGCCGGATTATTGAAAGAAAAAAAATCTTCTCCAAAGCTTCGATCAATCAATAAGGATCTGGCTCACAACAAAGAAGTTGCCAATCAATTAGAGTTGCATTGGCAGAATGAAAAAGATGCGATCAGCAAGATCAGAGAATCTAAAAAACAGATTGATGAGCTTAAAGCCAAAGCGGAAATCGTTGAAAGACGAGGCGACGATCTGACCCAAGTTGCGGAAATCCGATATAGCAATATTCCTGCTTTGGAAAAAGAGATAAAGAAACAAGAACAGAAATTAATCAAGATACAGCAAAGCGGACAAAGAATCCTTAAAGAAGAAATTGACGAAGAAGATATCGCCAAAGTCGTTTCTCGCTGGACCGGCATTCCGGTTTCCAAAATGCTTGAAGGTGAGATTCAAAAACTTGCCAAGGCAGAGACTGAGTTGTCCAAGCATGTGGTTGGCCAAGACGAGGCTATCAAAGCAATCGCCAATGCAATACGTCGTTCTCGTGCGGGCATCGCCGAGGAGAAGAAACCGATGGGTACTTTTCTGTTCGTCGGACCGACTGGAGTCGGCAAAACTGAACTGGCCAAAGCCTTGGCCGAGTTTATGTTTAATGATAAGGCTTCTTTGATCCGTCTGGATATGAGCGAATTCATGGAAAAACATAGCACCGCCAAACTGATCGGTTCCCCACCTGGCTATGTTGGTTATGAAGAAGGAGGACAACTGACAGAGAGAATCCGCAGACGTCCATATAGCGTCATCTTGTTTGATGAGATAGAAAAAGCACATCCGGAAGTATTCAATATTCTTTTACAAGTATTAGATGATGGACAGCTGACTGACTCCAAAGGAAGAACTGTAAACTTCAAGAATACTATTATCATCATGACCTCCAATCTCGGCAATGAAGTGATCAAGCAATTCTCTATCGGCTTTTCTGACGCAGACGAGGAAAAAGAAAAGAAATCACAAGAGGTTGAGATGAAAGAAAAAATCGACAAGATACTGAGAGAACATTTCAAGCTAGAATTCCTGAATCGTATTGATGAAACAGTAATTTTTAAAAGCCTGACCAAGGATGTACTGACTAAGATTGTCGATTTGGAATTGCACAAAATTACCAGCCGTCTAAAGAACAAGGATATCGTCATTAAAGTCGGCAATAAGGTCAAAAAGATGCTAGCAGAAAAAGGCTACGATCCGACCTTCGGCGCTAGACCGCTTAAACGTCTGATTCAGAACAAGATCTTAGATGAGTTGGCATTAGAAATCATTGAAGGAAAGATCAAGGGCGGAAATGAAGTTTTGATTGATTTGGGCATAAAAGACCTGGTAGAAATTACTGTGAAATAACGCAGAACACTTAAACACAGAGCACGTGAGCATATTGTATGTTCACGTGCTTTTTGTTTAAAGTGTTAATGATTTACTTGCCTATACGTTGCAATTTGATTTGTCTCTATGCGCAATTTACTGTATAATATATAAAATAAAGTAATAATTAATATAGTAAATCATGAGAAATTTTTATAAATCCAAATTAACCTTATTTATTGCCCTAATCTTACTATTAAGTGCGGCATCAATCAGCGCTCAGACAGTTGAAAATACTTTTAATCCTAATTACATTATTGGCGATAGTGAAATTCTTGATTCATCTTCAATGACCCTGGCAGAAATAGATCAATTTTTAAAAAGTAAAGAAGGATTCCTTGCCACATACAAAACCACCAGTCCTGATGGCAAAACCATGAGCGCTGCTGAAATCATTTACGATCGCGCCATCACCAATGGAGTAAATCCGAAATTCTTGATTGTTCTATTGCAAAAAGAAGGCAGTCTGATTGAGAAAAAAAATCCAAGTCAGATCGCCTTGGACTGGGCAGTCGGCTATGGTTGTTTTGACAATTCACCTTGCAATCCTCGTTGGCAGGGTTTCTGGAAACAAATCAATAGCGCCTCTTTGCAATTCAGAGACTATATGGATAATCCTCATCTGTATAACTATCGACCAAATCAAACCTATACCATCAGCAATACCGGCAGAGACCCGATGGTGGTAACACCATTGAATCTAGCAACATCAGCATTGTACAATTACACTCCACATGTCTACAACGGAAACTATAATTTTTACGTCATCTGGCAGCGCTATTTCAGCCGCAACGCCGTCTATCCCAATGGCTCATTACTGCAAGCCGATAACGACCCGGTAGTATACCTTATCCAAGACGGGAAAAAACGTCCCTTCACCTCCAAGGGTGCGCTTACCTCCAGATATGACAGCAAAAAAATTATCAAAGTCAGTAAAACCGATCTTGCCCAATATAGTCTTGGCAATCCGATAAAATTTGCACAGTATTCCTTGGTCCGTTCCCCTGCCGGTTCGATATATCTGATTGTTGATGATACCCGCAGAGGCTTCACCTCACAATTAGCTTTCAAAAAAGTCGGCCTAAACCCTGAAGAAATTATCAGTGCCAGCTGGGCGGATATCACTCCCTATAAAGAAGTGGCTGCTATCACTGCCACCTCAACTCATGCAACTGGCTCGCTATTACAAAATAACAAAACCGGCGGTGTTTATTGGGTGATTGATGGGAAAAAATCCGCTATTCTTGATGCGATATTCTTGAAGACAAAATTCAAATACAAGCGAATAACTGCAGTCACTCCGAAGGAGCTGGACAAATACCCTACCACTACCCCAGTACTATTTAATGACGGCGAATTAGTCAAATCACCGATTTCAAATTCTATCTATATCATCGCTGATGGCAAGAAAAATCCGATTTATTCAGGAGAAATCTTTGAAAAACTTGGTTACAAATGGGAAAATATAATTACTGTATCACCTAAATTATTATATTTATACCCCGAAGGCGCCCCCATAAATAAATTACCCAATGCCACTCCAGAGGAGGAACAGGCTGCATTGGCAGTAACTGCAAGCTCCACTGCAACGACCACATTGACCAAGATATAACAATTGTTCTCGTAAATAATTTCATATTGATATGAAATTTTAAAATAAAATTATGTCAATCGTCTTCTCCGCAATCGTTCCCCACCCTCCTCTTTTAATTCCCTCCATCGGCAAAGAAAACGCTCAACAGCTAAAAAGCACAGATCAGGCTTTTAAAAAATTAGAGGAAGAGCTTTATGCGAGTAAACCCGATACGATCCTGATAATATCTCCACATGGCGTGGTTCAATCCAACGCCTTCACTTTGAATTTAAGTCCGGAATTCTCTGGCAACCTGGAAACTTTTGGCGATTTTTCTACTAAACTGAATTTTAAGGGTGATGTTGGTCTTGCTTATAGGATCAGAGAAAATCTTGAAACTAAAGCGCCGCTTCAATTGATCAGTGAAAAAAAATTGGATTATGGCTCTTTGATTCCGCTATATCTTTTGACAAAGAATATGCCGCAAGTAAAGATCATTCCTCTTTATTATTCAGGCCTTGACCTGCAAGCGCATTTTAAATTCGGACAAGTCTTAAAAAGAGAATTACTTTATAACAAGAATAGAGTCGCGATAATCGCCTCCGGTGATTTATCGCACCGCCTAACCAAAGAAGCCCCTGCCGGCTATTCACCGAAGGGGCAAAAATTCGATCAAAAATTGATTGAATTGATCACAAAAAATCAATCAGAAGAAATTCTGAACTTAAACCACAAGCTGATAATGGAAGCAAGTGAATGCGGTTTAAAATCCATAATTATTCTCTTGGGAATTCTGGATGGCATGAAACATGAAACTCAGAAGCTTTCTTATGAGGCACCATTCGGAGTTGGCTACCTAACCATGAATTTCGTAATTTAAATTATTTGCTTTGAGCTGCAACTTTGAAAAAATATTTCCAAGTCTCCCCTGTTTTACACAATTCTTTCGTATCATTCAAACATCTTTCAACAAATTCTTTATCATTATCTTTGCAGATCTTAAAAACAGAATTTCTTTTGAAATTAGGAATCGACAATTCATTAATTACTCTAAGCGCCAGATCTTGCCACTCATATTTTGGCGGTTTTTTAATCGGACGCTGAGCTTTAAAAATCAAGCCTAAAGGCTCAAATCCGCTATTATTTTTATTCATATACCTAAATTATATCAGCATAAACATCCCCTGTTAAGTTGACAAAATCGATATTTTCTGATACAGTAGGCAAGAATTTTAATCAAACAATATGGCAAAAATTTACCCTATAATAAAAAGTAAAAATCCCCTCTTACGAAAGGTATCTTCCGAAATCGAACCGGCAAAATTCGGCTCCAATCTACTGAAAAAACTGTTTTTAGACATGACCGCGACTATGTACAAGAAAGATGGCATCGGTCTCGCAGCCCCTCAAATCAGCAAGAACATCCGCATGGTAGTCATCAACACAGCAGAGGGTCCTATTTGCATGATAAATCCAGTTATTACAAAAAGGTCAACCACGCAAGAATTGGGCGAAGAAGGTTGTCTCTCGGTGCCTGGAGTATTTGGGCAGGTCAACAGATACAAAAGTGTCGACTGCCAATTCATCGATGAAAACGGACAAAAAAACTTAATCAAAGCGAATAAGATGATGGCTCGTGTAATCCAGCATGAAATTGATCATCTGGATGGCATTCTTTTTATTGATAAACTAGAACCAGGCTCAAAATCTTCAGATAGAAAAACCGAAAGACCTGCAGTAAAAAAATAATATGGCAGAAAACAAGATCAGGACTATTTTTATCGGCACGCCAACCTTCAGCATTCCTGCCCTAAAAGCGTTGATTGCTGACGAGCTGTTTGAGGTAGTTGCGGTAATAACCCAGCCGACCAAAGAAGTCGGCAGAAAAAAGGTTCTGACCCCGCCACCGATAAAAGTTGAAGCAGAAAAAAATAATATTAAAGTTCTTCAGCCGAAAAAAATAATCGAAGAAATAGAATCCATTAGATCTTTAAAGCCTGATTTAATAGTTGTTGTTGCCTATGCACAAATTATTCCAGAGGCAATTTTAAACATTCCTCATTTTGGCTGCATCAATATTCATGGCTCATTACTTCCCCGCTATCGAGGTGCAGCAGTCGTCCAAGCAGCTATTCAGAATTATGACAAGCAAAGCGGAGTAACCATCATGCTTATGGACAAAGGCTTAGATACCGGTCCAATATTGTCGCAAGAGGCAATCAACCTTGAACCGCAAGAAACCTCAACAACCCTATTTGAAAAGTTATCTCACTTGGGAGGCAAACTGCTGATTCCCACCTTAAAAAGTTATATCCGCGGCGAGATTAAACCTATTGCTCAAGATGACAGCCAGGCCAGCTACGTAAAAACCTTAACCAAAAATGATGGAAAAATTGATTGGACAAAATCTGCTTTTGAAATAGAAAGATTCGTTCGCGCTATGAACCCTTGGCCAAGCGCATGGACAAAATGGAATGACAAGACCATAAAGATTACCGAAGTTGAACATTCTCCACATTTAATTGAGCAATACAAAGAAGGAGAAGTTTTTCTTGATCACGATAAAATTGCAGTCCAATGCGGCTTTGAGGCAATTTTGATAAAAAAACTACAACTTGAAGGCAAGAAAGAAATGTCTGCCGAGGAATTCCTGAGAGGCAATAAAGACATTATTCATCAAATTTTGACATAAAGCAGTTTTTTTTATAGAATAATTTTATAAAGATTACCCTATTCATAGGGTATTTTCTTTAATTAAAAAATATATTTGCCGCCATCGTCTAACGGTTAGGACGCCAGATTCTCATTCTGGTAATCGGGGTTCGATTCCCCGTGGCGGTACTAAATATAAAACAGCCAGCTCATACTGGTTGTTTTAATTTAATATAGTTACGTAGATGAGAATTTCGACCTGACCATTATGGTTACTCAATAAAATATTTTTAAAGAAGAAATATTATAAGAAATAGATGTTTTAGAAACGACAGGGGTGGGGCTTTCGCCCCGGTGAGATCCCCGTGGCGGTACAACAAAAAATTCCGCTATTTAAGCGGAGTTTTTTATGCCCTCTTTGAATAAATAAAACCCTCTAAGAAATGGGGAAAAAACAGAAGATACTTTATAATTTAATAATTTGTGCTACAATTACTTTAAAGTTGCGAATGACTTAATTTAACCAATTATTCGCATAAAATTCTACAATAATCAAGCATGCTATACGAAACATTTCCTATACAGTGAGTTGAACTAAATATAAATTTTATTTTTTAACCTTATGGAATTTAAAAAAGAACTAAACATCGACAAAGCACCTAAACCACGAGCCTATATTGAATTTGGTCTCCCAGGGCATGAAACAGAATACGTATTTACCACACAAGAGGATGAACATTGTGAATCACAGGAGTTACAACTTGGATGGGGAAAAGAACTCAAATCTTTATTGGGAGATGGGTGGCTTATTATGGACAGGGGAACTCGGATTGAAATTGTGCCACCAAATTCAACACGAACCTCCGAAACTGACACAAAATTGAGAGAAGCAATAAATACTGCTACAAATAATAAATTTGAATTTGGTGAAACTACTTAAAAAATAAAATTTATATCACCTAAAACTTGATATCCGCAAATTCACAATACAGTAATGTACAAACAAAAACAGGCTTGAAAGCCTGTTTTTGTTTGTACCGTCACAGAGATGAGAATTTCGACCTGACCAATATGGATTAGATATTTAGAAAACAATCGGGGGGGGATAAGAACTTTCTCTGTCATCCCGGGCTTGACCCGGGATCCAGGGTTTAAACATATAAACTAGTCTACATATTAATATCTTTAAACAACGATAAATGCGGACAACCCTGGATTCCGGCTCGAAGGCCGGAATGACAAAATATAAAAAACTTGTCAAAAACCGATTTTTAATTTAAATAAATACCACACTTTACTATTGACTTTTACCTAATTTTCGGGTTAAAATATTAATAATCATAAGGAGGACCAATGGTTGGTCCGCTCTTTTTTATTGTCATCAAACAACGCAGCAACCCATGAGGAGGTAGCATGAAGATTCTCGTAATCGGAAGTGGTGGACGTGAACACGCGCTCATATGGAAAATCAAACAGAGCCCGCTTGTAAAGGAAATCTTTTGCGCACCCGGAAATGCGGGAACAGCAAGACTCGGCATCAACATCCCGATTGATGCAAAAGATCTGACTGAGCTCCTGGCCTTCGCCAAGAAGAGCCGAATCGATCTCACAGTAATCGGACCGGAAGTTCCGCTGGATATGGGCATCGTCGATCTTTTCGAGGCAGAAGGGCTCAAGATTCTCGGACCCAGCCAGAAGGCTGCACAATTGGAGGCCAATAAAGCCTTCTCCAAAGACATGATGAAAAAATATGGCGTTCCTACTGCCAGGTATTCCGTCTTCGACAAGATCATTCATGCCCAGGATTTTGTCGAAGACCTGCTGAAAACCCCGCCTTTTGTGATCAAAGCCAGCGGTCTCGCCGCCGGTAAAGGAGTTGTCATCGCCCAAAGCATTGCCGAGGCGAACGCAGCGATAAAAGGGATGCTGACCGGGAAATTATTCGGGGATGCCGGAAGAGAAATAGTGATTGAGGAATATCTCTCCGGAGAAGAAGCCTCATTCCTCGCCTTCACTGATGGCAGAAACATCATTCCTCTCGCCTCCTCCCAGGATCACAAAAAACTCCTTGATGGTGATCTCGGACCCAACACCGGTGGCATGGGTGCCTATTCGCCGGCGCCGGTTGTCACTCCTGCAATTCACGACAAAGTGATGGTCGAGGTTATGCGTCGCATGGTAGACGGCATGGCGAAGGAAAGAAGAACTTATCGCGGCATTCTCTATGCCGGTCTGATGATCAACGGCGATGACATCAAAACGCTGGAATTCAATTGCCGTTTCGGCGACCCGGAATGCCAGCCGCTGATGATGCGCCTGAAATCAGATATTGTCCCGATCATGATGGAAATCGCCAACCATGGCGACATCAGACATTTCAAGCTCGACTGGGATCCTCGTCCGGCACTCTGCATCGTCCAGGCAGCTCACGGCTATCCTGATGCTCCACGTAAAGGAGACGAGATTGTCGGCTTGCACGATCTCGACGACTGGAAAGACATCGTAGCCTTCTTGGCTGGCGTCAAAGTCGTTGACGGAAAACTTGTCACCGACGGCGGCCGTATTACCGGCATAACCGGAATAGCAGAGACCATGCAAGCAGTAATCGATCTTGTTTATCCCGCTGCTCATATGGTCGACTTCGACGGGAGGCAATTCCGTGACGACATTGGCCGGAAAGCTCTCGGCCGTTAATCAACAAACCCGATCTTACGATCGGGCTTTTTTTTCCAAAATAAATTTAATATTATTTTTTTTCCACTACTGTCCTTTCTTGCGGTACTTGATAAAAATTCAAAGCGAACTTGGCAATTTCTCCAAACAACGGCACGGCAGTAGATTCAGCGAATCTGGCATCCTTGGGATCGTTAAGCAAAGTCATTATGACAAACTTCGGGTCATTGATCGGAGTATAGCCGATAAAAGAATGAATGGTTTGCGCACCATATCCCTTGGAGTCGCTTGATGCCACTTGAGCCGTACCTGTCTTGCCCGCAACATAATAACCAGGTACTTGTGCTCTTTTTGCATGACCTTCTTCTACTGTCCTAACTAGCATACCGGTCAACAATGAAGCGGTTTTTTCTGTTATTACGCGGCGGATTTGCTTTGGCTGAGTAGTCACCTTTTCTCCATTGGGATTAACGATTTCCTTAACAATATATGGCTTCATTAAAATTCCGCCGTTAGCTATGGCCACATATGATCCGATCATTTGTAATGCTGTAACAGTGATCCCCTGCCCAAAAGATGCAGTAGCCGCATTAATCGGCCTGACTTTCTTACTTGAGATATTACTGATATTGCCTGGACTTTCTGTTTCTAATTCAATACCAGTCTTTTCCCCGAAACCGAATTTTTTTACATATTGAGAAAATACTTGCGGACCGATTTTCTCCATGGAATATATCGCTCCAGTGTTCAAAGAATTTACGAGCACCGTAGTCATATCTGTCGTACCGTGACCGCCAAAGGATTCGTAGTCGGAATTTTTTATCGGCTTGGGCCAGCCTTCAACCATAATAAATCCCTTATCATCAAAAGTGGTCTCCGGCGCTACTTTGCCTTGATCAAGCGCCGCTGCCATAGTGATGCTTTTAAACGTTGAGCCAGGTTCGAATTGATTAAAAATTACTGGGTTATTGTAAACATTTATATCTTTGGTAAGTTTGTAATTGTTCGGATCATAATCAGGTGATGAACACATGGCAATAATAGCTCCGCTCTTCGGGTCCATAATAATCACACTTCCGCCCTGTGCACCATGCCGCAAAACTGATTCGGATAATTTTTTGCAGGCTTCAAACTGTATTGAACGATTGATAGTCAATAACAGATCACTTCCATCTTCAGCCTTGTTGTAATCTTTATCATTAAAAATGATCAGGTCCCCGACTGCATTCCTGTCAGCCTTGACCGAACCTATCTTGCCCGCCAGTTCCATATTAAAGAAACCTTCCAGTCCGTATCTTCCCTCTTTTGAGTCTCCTACATAGCCGACAAAACCCAAGATCTGTGACCCGATATTTTTTTCCGGATAAAATCTTCCTGATTCAAGTATGTAGTCAATCCCCTCTAGCTTCGCAGCCTTAACCTGACTCAATATTTCATCATCGACTTTTTTTGCAATCAATTCATATGGGTCGCCTTGCTTACTGAGGATTCTTACATACTCAGTTATTTTTTCGTCCTTAATCCGATTGATTTCTAATTCTTTTTTTATTTTCTTGAATTCTTCATTTTGCTCAGCAATTTCTTTATCCTCAGCCACAATCAGGCTTGCCTCATTTTCTACCAAGTTTTTATTTATTATTTCATAAAGACTCTCTGCAACCTTCTGCGGATCAGTAATCATATTAGGTTTAGCAAATATGGTTGCAAACTGCTTATTGGTAGCTAATGGATATAAGTCGCTTCTACCTTCTTGTCCATCTTCAATAAAAATTCTTCCCCTTTTTGGCTCGAGCTTGCTCGACACCTGCTGTTGACGCGCTGCCATATCTCGATAGCGGTCATAATTTCTAATCTGTAAATCGTATAGCTTTAAGATGACCAGTCCACCTAAAACAAAAATAATCGCTATCATAATATTAATGCGACTATTTTTTTCTGTATTATTTTTTTTATTTTTCCATGGCTTCATGTAAAGATGCTCTAAAATTATCTTCCCAAGGCGACAGCATTATTCGTGTTGATATAATCGATCTTATCAACCTTTACCAATTTTAAATTCTCTACTCTTTTGCTCAAATTATTGTATGAACTTAGTGACATCGTTTTTAACTCCAAGTCATTGTTGTCGTTACGTAGCTTCATGGCCTGCTTTTTGTGCTGCTGCAGTACATATGATTTGATCGAAACATCATTTGTTCCGATCAGATACATCACACCAGTGATGATAATCAATAAAAACAAGATCCTGTTTATTTTTTGCAATTTGAGATTCCCAGATTTATTTTGTTTTTGTTTCATTTGAGTCATAAGATATTTTTAGCTTATTATAATTATTATAGTTTCTCGGCTACCCGCATTTTGGCACTTCTAGCCCTAGGATTTTCTTCAACTTCAGTTTCGGTTGGAATTAATACTTTTCTTGTAACCGACTTTAGACTTGCTTCATGCTCGCATTGGCAAACCGGTTGCCTTGGCGGACATATGCAGCCGATATTCTCTTTTTTAAAAAACTGCTTAACTATTCTGTCTTCTAAGCTGTGGTAAGAAATAACTATTATCCTGCCACCTTTTTTCAGTAGCTTTAAAGCATTTGCCAGGGCTTCTTCCAGACTTACAAGCTCTTCATTAGTAGCAATTCGCAAGGCTTGAAAGGTTAAAGTGGCGAAATGAATGCCTTTTTTTCTTAAATAAAATCCTGGTAATGATCTTTTTATAATCGCAATCAACTGTCCGGTAGTTTTTATTTCTTCAGTTTTTCTTGTCTCTATTATTTTTCTAGCGATTTTATGAGCGAATCTTTCTTCGCCATACTCCCTGATAATTCTAGTTAACTCCGCCTCTGGCCAAGTATTTACGATATCTTCTGTGCTTATTTCGCCTGCTTGATTAAAGCTCATGTTTAGCGGAGCATCAGCCTTGAAAGAAAATCCTCTAGTCCGATCTTCGAGTTGAGCTGATGATAACCCCAGATCGAATACAATCCCATCAAACTTATTTTCCGCCGCTGATTCCATATTCTCTTCAGCGATTTTTTTGATATTTCTAAAATTATCATTGACGATTATTACATTTTTTATTTTATTTTTTGCTAATATTTTTTTTGCATTTTCAATCGCCAGCTGATCCAAATCTATAGCGAGAACTTTGCCTGGATTTATACGCTCAGCGATTGCCATGGTATAACCGGCTCCTCCCATCGTGCAATCAATGATATTCTGTCCTGGCTCGGCACGAAGATATTCCAACACCTCTGCAAGCATTACCGGTACGTGTTTGTATTCCATATAAATTTAAATCTTCGATATTATACCGCATCTATTCGCATGTGCCCCATTCGCAAAGGGCTCCGCCATAGGAGGACAACACTAAATTCCAAGCTCTCCTAGCGATTCGGCGATTGAATTATTATCTTTTTCTGCCTTTGTCTTGTATTTGTTCCAATTTTCTTCATTCCAAATTTCCAATTTGTCGTATAGACCTACTATTACTACTTTCTTTTTCAATGCTGAAAAATTTCTAAGATATTCCGGCAAAACTATCCTGCCTTGGTTATCGAAATCAACATCCATCGCACCGCCCAAAGTTGATCGAGCATAAGCGCGAGCAGCAGGATTGCTGGTTGTCGGCAGGCCGGCCAATTTTTCTGCTACTTTTGCCCATTGTTTTTTCGGATATAAGTATAGGCAGTTATCCAACCCCCTGGTTACAATCGCGCCGCCTTTCAAGAGTACTCGAAACTTAGACGGTACAGCTAAGCGTCCTTTTTCATCCAAATTATGATTGTATTCACCAATAAACATATATATGTTTCTAATCTACAAATGTTATTTGAATATACAAATAAAATTATTCATGTACCGATTCACAGTGCAATTCGCTGAAGGCGATAACACTTATTCGTATGTGCCCCATTCGTAGCGGGGCTCAGCCCTAGGCGGATAACATTAAGACACAAAAGAAGATTGGCTAAACTGATTAGGTTAGTCAGTCCCCTTTTAAATCCTAGAGCTCAAAGCTCTATGCACGACAAGCATTAAATTATAACTTGCTTTGGCGCGTATTATCTTGGCCAAGCTAAAAATATATTATAAATTTAAAGTTCTTTAGATTCTCCACTATTCCCCACTTTTCACCATCTAGCTTTAATTGTATACCACTTTATCTGTGAGGTCAACCACTTTTCACCACCGGAAGTTAAGTATTTATTAAAGACAACTACAAATATATAAGCTAAAATTAAATAAAATAAATAAAAAAATCCCTACCATGGCACAGGTGGGGAAAAATGACGGTATATTATTTAATTTTATGATTTATTTATCCACAAGTATTTATTTTATGCTTTTTTATTCGTGTCATCCTGAACTTGTTTCAGGATCATGCAGTTAACAAATTAACAATTATTAATTCAACTTACTCGTTTAACAACATGATCCCGTATCTCCGCTACGCTCCGTACGGGATGACACAAAAGAAGATTTACCCTTTATTCGTGTCATCCTGAACTTGTTTCAGGATCATGCAGTTAACAAATTAACAATTATTTATTCAACTTACTAGGCTAACAACATGATCCCGGACTTCCGCTACGCTGCATTCGGGATGACACAAAAAGAGGTTGGGACAAAAAAAGATTATTTGAAAACTATTTCTATTCGCGAAAAAATAAAACTTATACCAATCCTTTTTTCTTTACTGTAATAACTGGCTCTTGATTATATTCCGGCGCAACAATTTGGATGCCTTTAGTTTTTTTTGTTTTCCCGGCAACACCAGCTATCGGAACACCAATAGCATATGCCAATGCGTTGGCAGTTACTACTCCGATGCGCAAGGAAGTAAAACTACCACCGCTATTATTTATCTCAATTTTTTCAATGTCTTTTAAGGTGAGTCTTTGTTTCTTTAATAATTTATCAATTTCCGGTAGCAATTTTTCCGCCTGCTGACGTCTAGCTTCAAATTCTTTCCTTGCTAAAACATCTTTGCCTTTTTTCAAGGCAAGAATTATATTGTCTCCGGCAATTGTGTCTATAAATAGAATCATAATATTAAACTAGCATTATTTTAAAATAAAAAAAAGGGACTTGTAAAAAGTCCCATTGTATCAAATGTATGTCAGTTCATCTTTTGTATTGTTACGGTACCTACAGTGTAGGTCCCGGTAGTGGCGCCAAAATCCAGGTAGAAATTGGCATTTGCATCAGTAGCGGTTGCGGTAATATCGGCTGAAACGTTGCCATTACAGGCAACTGTTGCAGAACCCAATTCGGCGAATGGTGCCGCAAAGGTTTTATACAACACCCTGATGTTACTGCTCGGCACCGAAGTGCAGCTTAAAGTCACGCGGTAAATGCCGCCTGAGACTATTGACTGCTTGTCCCAGTTGAGGTTTACCTGCCAGTCCTGCCCTGCGGTGTTAACCACAACCTGACCAGTCGCGATATTGAAAGTTGCGCGGCTGGTGCCACCGTCGGCAAAGGCAAATGCGTTCGCAATTGACAGGGTTTTGGTATTCGGTATCGGAGGATCGGTCGGATTGATAACCGTGATAGTCACTGAATCGACGATGCTGTCGACCTTGCCGTCATTCGCTATCAGATTGGCTGTGTAAGCGCCAACTTTGTCAGCCGAGAATGACGTAGTTACGACATTGGCGTTAGACAATGTGGCCTGACTGCCGACTGGGGTAGCGAATGTCCATCTGTAGGTTAATTGGTCGTTGTTAGGATCGCTTGCACTCCCGTTCAGCTGGACCGTCGCACCGAGGATGACGGTTTGATCAGGTCCTGCGTTAGCCACGGGAGGTTTGTTGACGATCGGGGGATCGGAAGGTGGAGTTGTTGAAAAGGCTTCATATTCCCAAACCACCCGTTTTCCCTCTTTGTAGGTTCCGTTCGAGTCCATCACACCAGTAGAGACCGCTACCCTCTCAAACCCAGCTTTGAATGGGATGGCAAGGGGCAGAAGTGGCTTGGCGAGGAAGTTATTTTCCCAGGCACCCTCCTTTGTCTGGTAGTTGAAAGATACTACTTGGGAATAGTCCCCAGCTGTGGGAGCAAGAAGCATCAGGTAGCCGCCGAAATGCGGCACGACATTGGGGAAAGCAGCAACGGCGACATCCGCATTGTACGACGGTTGGACACTCTTTGCTATGCCACCCAGAGGGATAAAGTTGACAGTCAACTCAGGCACGGACACGCCCGGATATCTGACCTCGATCTGATTGTATCCCGTTTCGGGCTGGACAGTCATAGGATAAGTCGGATTCGGATGTGGCAGAGGAAGTGTACGGTCAATCCGCCCGCTGGACAGATGATTGAAGGTAATAACAGCGTATTTACCGTCAACACCATTCCGTAATTCGAACGCCCCCAGCTTAACTGCCATAGTGAGCTTCTTACTTCCTGTAGAGGTGGGAGGCGTATTCTCCGAGCCGCCACCGCCTCCACAACCTGCGACCACGAACATAACCAGCACGACAAGCACTTGTCTGATTCCGAACCTTCTCATGTTTCTCATCTTTTTCTCCTTTGTCGTTTTTTCCTCAAAAACACCGAGGGTTAGGGTTGAAGTCGAACATCGTTGTATATAAAAGACGAAAGTCTTTATTTTAAAGAGCTTAAGTTCATCTCCTTGAGAAAGCTAGAAATTAATTCTAGCTCAGCTTAAATAGATGAGAAGTATTATAATATTTAAAATAGACTTGTAAATTTTTTTACTAAGTTTTTGGAAGAAATAGCTGATTTTTTTTCAATAATCGCTTGATTATAAACAGCAACCATGTCCTTACTAATGTTTTTCCAATTATAATATGTATTAACTCTATTTTTACCCATTCGTCCGTTTGTTTCAACTAGTTCAGGATTTTTCAATAAATAAGACAACTTCCTTCTAAGATCAACAACATCACGATCCTTAAAAGAAAAACCTACATTTTCTGCTGCTTCTAAGTTTTCCGGAATATCGCTTATCAATACTGCATTTTCATAGGACATCGCTTCGAGCAAAGCTATAGACAAACCTTCCGATTCGGATGGTTGTACAAATAAATATGCATTAGAAAATAATTCATTTAACATCCTGCCTGATTGACTACCAGTAAAAATTATATTTTTATTATTGCCGACCATCTGCTTCAATTCTTGGACATAATCTTCAGTGAAAGAGCCATCTCCCACAATCACTAATTTCTTGTCTGTTTTCAGTTGCTTATAAGCATCAATCAAGTAATGGATGCCTTTATGACGGACTAATCTGGAAACGGTTACGATATAATTACCTTTTTCCAAGCCCCATTTCTTTATTTCTTTGGCTGGAAGTTTTTCCGGCAAGTTGACTCCGTTCGGGATATAAACAGTCTGAGTCTCATATTTTTCGTTGGCATAATCGGTCAACGACCTGGAAACCGTAGTGGTAACATCCGCAAACGTACAAGCCATGAATTCACCAAATTTCAAATATAATCTGGCAAACAAGCCCCACTTCTGGTGGATATAGCATCTAGTATGGAAAGTTGAAATTATTGGCACCTCCGGTCTTAAAATTTTTATCAACCAGATCAATGATGATGGTCCGATGGAATGAAAATGAATCACATCAACATCACGTTTAACCACATCCAAACAAGCTCTGAAAGTATGAGAAATCGCATCCAGATGCTTGGTTCCGATACTTGGCAGGCTGATCAAATTTACTCCCTTGAATTCTTTTAGCTCGGGCGGAGTATAGTTCGGCCTGGTATAAACAAAGACTTCATGTTGCGCATCAGCCAAATGGGTAGCCAAATCCTCAACGTGTTTTTCAACGCCGCCGGATCTTGATGGTATTCCTTTTTGTCCGATGAAGTATATTTTCATATATACATTAATTCTGTAGCAAGAATCTTAAATTTTAATTAATTACTGAATCTGAAAACTTATACTATAGCTCAGCTTTGATGTTTTTCCAGTAACCTTGATGTCAGTTCTTTTTGAAGAAATATTCGGAACATTTATAATTTTTGTAAATCTTCCGTTTTCGTCTGTCATGACATTTGTTTTTTCTCCAGCAAAGTCAATTTCAAGATTTTCATTAAAACCAAATCCCTGACCCCTAACTGAAACCTGCGAATTTGCCGCAGCTGTTGTCTTATCTAAACCTAAGGCCAAAGATTCAAATGGTTTTAAGTCTTCCTCAATAGCTTTATACGAGCTGGTTAAGTTTAAATTTTTATCTAAAACTAAAATTCCCGAAGTATTAAAAACCACTACGGATTCATTCGTACTATTACCTATCGCTCTTAAACCAACTGCCCAGCTGCCAAATGACCCCATGCTTTTTGTCTTTGCGGAAATAATTGATTTTAAATTTTCTTTGTTGAATTTTACAACTTTGTCTCCACTTGAATAATATAAATGTGACTGCCCTGCTTTTCCATCGATATAATAACCCAAAGAAGAACCGTGATCGACTTCTTTAATCACATTGCCGCCATAATTTAATTCTTTCAAAGCGCTATCATCAATAAGATAAATTTTGCCGTCGGTCACTTCATAAAATACTTTTCGGTCATGATTTTCTTTTACATTTAAAGGGGTATTAACGACTACTTTTCTTTCCCTGGTATCGAATATTTCCAACCCCTTGTCTGTAGTGTTGTAAATAAACCTCCCTTCGTCATCAAAAACTAAATTATTCGGATGTCTGGTGTATACTTTATAAGAATCAACAACTTGGAAGTCTTTATTCCAAAGCTTCACTCCATTTGTGCCAATTGTGTATAATCTGCTGCCAACCTTTTTTACTCCCAAAAAATAATCAAAAGAGTTATCTTTAATTTTATTGATTAAAATCGGTTCATACACATTGCTAACGTCGTATTTAAACAGATTGCGTCCATCGACAGCGTAAACAAATAGCCTACCTGATTCTTGGCTGAAGTCCAAATTGTAAAAATCATTTTTCTTAAGATTTTGCGCATTCACAGATTCGATTTTTGCCACACGATCCAACCTGCCACCATTCTGCTTAAAAAGCTCCAAAACACCCATGTTAGTAGTTCCGACTATAACTTGGTTGTTATAAATTATTGCATCTCCGGAAAAATATGGCTTAGTCCTGCTTTTAACACCTGGGGTGAAAACGATAAAGCTTACAGCCAATGACATAATCATTGCCATCAGACCTGCAATTTTAAATCTGTTCAAGTTTTTACTTTTACTCATAGAGATATTTTAGTTGAATAATTAACATTAAAATTTAGCATATTTATCAAAAGTTGTCAATAGCAATTTATTTTGATGATTATAGAAAAAACTTATGAAAAAACTATTAATTATTGTTATTTTAGCTAATTTATTGATTTACAACCTTACTCTTTCCTTTTGCCATCATGTCATATTGGAGATCAGTGGTAATATCTTTAAGATTTAAATCAATATCTTGTCCGCAAAAAACATCTCTTGTTCTAAATTTTGTATCAATTAATAAACTTATAGTTTTACCTAGGTCCTTTTCGGTGGGCATTATCGCAATCTCGAATCTTGCCTTATTTTCTCCTCCTTTTTTATCAATTTTATCAATCGTCCACATTACTTTGCGTTCAGCCTCAAAGTAATGAAGACTGCCAGATAATAAATTCTTAGTATCCAGCCAGACTACATTATCTGGCAAAACTGCGCCCATGGTTGTTCCTGTTAAGTCATTACCAAAATTTTCCACACTCCAGACGACCCAGTAATTAGTTGGGATACCGATTGTAGGTGGCAAGGGTCCGGCACCCAACTGATCCCCTTGAGGACTAAAATAATAACCGACAGAACTTACAGCATAATCTGAAATTACCTTTGAGCTATTTGATTTTTTGTAATATTGGATTTCTTGCCCGTCAGCTTTATAGTTAATTCTTGTTAAAATACTAGTTAGTTGATCAGTGTCGATTTTTTTTCTATTAAACTTCGCGTTGAATGAAAAGCTTCCTTCTGTCCCTGGTGATAAAGACCCGACCCTGACTGAACCATTGCTTTGTTCCAAGTTCTTGCTCATGATTTTAAAATCAACTAAATCAAAATTATCATTAGTGGAATTAAAAATAAATTTTACTTGATCAATCTCTATATTTCCGATATTTTTATAATTCACTTTATATGTTATCTCCTGCGCTGTTTTAATAACTGAATTATCTGTATGAACTTCCAGCTTAAGCGACGGCTCTTTAAGAGCCAATTCTTTACTGATAAAATTCTGCTTCAGTTTCATACCGTTTAATTGCAAATAAACAGATGCGTTAAAATCAAATTTCTCAAGTTTAGTATCTTTAACTAAAAAAGAAAGTGCAACTTTTTTCATTTCTCCACTTTTAATATTTTCCATCTCAAGAATATTGTCTTTAAGAGGACGTTCATCAGCCTTTACTTCCATTTTTTCTCCAAAAACTATTAATACATTTTCAAAATCTCTTTCGCTGGTGTTGATGATTTTTACTTCCGAGTTAAAATCTACATTTTGATAAATAGTTTCAGGCATTAATGCTTCGATTTTTAAAGCAGAGTCCTCTAAATTGAAGATTGACGAATTTAATACTTGAAAATTTTTACCATTTTTTTCGTAATTTAAAGAAAAAGAGATTGATTGACGAGAGCCGATATCCCCCAAAGGCGTTCCATTGATTTTAATTTTTCCGTGGGCATTTTCCGTTAAATTGCCAATTGCCACAACATTGTTTTGCTGATTGTAATCTCTTTTCGGTTCCACACTTTCAATCATAAAATTTTCTGGTAATATAATGGCTATTTTACCGTCATGAATTTCTTCTTTAGATTTATTTCCATAATCAACTATCAAACTAGTCTTTTTACCACTAATAACTCTGTCAGATAAAACTCTCGAGTTTATATATACATCTTCAGTTGGAACAAAAAAATTAAGCTGAAGAACTGCTCCAATCAATACAACAACCAATACAACCAAAAAAATATCTGCCCAAAGATGGAATTTGTTGTTTGAGTAATATTTCTTATGCCGATTTCTAAAGGGTTGGACTATTAAATTCAACTTCCCGATAACTATATTATTCCCTCGGCTTTTTAGTTTTAATTCTTTATTATTCAACTCCATCAATTGATCGCCTTTTTCATCTTTTTCTATGACCATCAAAGCGTTGTCCTTATTAAATTCTTTGTGATTATTTATTTTTTTCATAGATATTAAAATTATATTCTAAAATAGAAAACTATTAACTAAAATTTCAGCTTTTCCGTCAAGATTTATATCTGCTGCATTTACCGAAATACCTTCTTGGCTAGTTTTATCATAAGCGAAGAAGCTTCCTAACAATTTACCTGTGCTATTAAATATTTTAATTTGGGGCCCTCTTCCAGAACCAGGAGCAGTGATAATTTCATTTCTTCCATCGCCATTCAAATCTCCGACAGCTACTGTTATACCGCCACGGTAACCCTTGTCGTAAGCAAAAAAACTATTTAATACTTTCCCGTCTTTATTAAAAACTCTTATTTGCGGTCCACCGCCTTTTCCTGGAGCTGCAACAATTTCTTTTATTCCATCACCATTCAAATCGCCAAGTGCGATTGAAGCGCCACCGCGGAAATTTTTGTCATATGCAAAAAAACCAGGAGTTAATTGCTTGCCGAAATTATTAAAAATCTTAATTTGTGGCCCTCCACCCGTACCAACACTGGTAATGATTTCTTTGCTGCCGTCACCATCAATATCACCTAATGCAAAATTGGTGTCATGCTTGAAGTTTGAACCATAAGGAAAAAAACTGATTTTTTTCTTCCCCTTATTCCATATAGAAATCTGACCTTTACCGTTAGTTAATATTTCCTCGTCTCCATTATCATACAAATCGGTAATTAATATCTTTGTGTTGCCGGGAAAATTATCTTTATATGCAAAAAATCCGTTTCTTGTTTTTTCTCCGTTGCCATTAAAAACTCTGACAAAACCGCCATTAATAAAACTTGTATCTTTAATCTGATTATAAGGCTTTAACAAAAGTATGCCATCATTTGGTGCGAGCTTGATCCAGTTGATTTTCGAGCCATCATTTATTTTTTTATCCTGAATTCCTTTTATTTTTTCAAATTCTTCTTTGGAAAAAATATAAAGCTGATCTTGGCTGGTGGAATTAACTATTGCGGTTCCCATTTCATAATCACGACGCCACAAACCGGGCTTAATTATTTTATTATCTTTATTCAATAAATTATATGAAGGTGATTCAGCTTGCCCCAAATTAATATCGTACTCGTCATACCACCAAGTTTGTGCATGTGATTTATCGCCAAAATCAAAAGAAAAATAACCATCTCCTTGAAGCGTACTTGATAGGCCATATCTTAATTTTTTAAAATCATATTGCGCTCCAGTATTATTTGTGTTGCCATTGATTACGTAAATGTTGTTCGGTCGATTTTTTGCTGGCAAACGAATAAGATACTGGTTCATGGATGAAGACCAGCTGCCATTTCCTTCCCATGGAGTGGGAAAAGTCTCAAACATTCTTCCGTTTATATAAGGCTGGTAGATATCCAAAGAGTTGCCATTGATTAAAATAATTTTTTTATCACCCAGAGATAACCTTGTTTTCTTGAATAGTTCTGCCATTCCTTCTTGCCAAAGTTGATTTACTAAGCCGGGATCATCTTTGCTGCCATCACCATCAACATCAATGCCACCGCTTTTACTGTAATGAGTAATGCTTGAATCAACAGTATCATACATGATTCCATCCCAAACGTTTTTATCCATCTCCCCTTTAACATATTTAACATTGTAATCTTGCCAGGATTTTTTTGTAACATTAACCGCATAAAGGTTCGGCCAAATTTCCAGCTTTTCCCCTCGCTCATTTCTTAACCACCAGTCGTTGTTTTCCACTCCGGTATAAAGATGGTGGTGCAAACCTGTCTGCTCGTTGATATCATATTCATTTATCATGGCTGGATAAACATATGCCAAAAGAATGCCGTTTTTATTTTTTTTATGATACTGTTCAAAAAATGGTTTATTGTAATAAGCCATTTCTGCAGGGGTAATAATTAAATTCCATTTATACAGCTCCTCATAATCCGATTGATCAAAATATTTTAAATAATAATTAGCTAGCTTGGGATAATCATCTTTGTCAGCAAAAACAACCTGAGGAGTAAGCATCAAGGACAATGATAACAAAACTGCCAATGTCTTAATTTTTTGCATATCTTTTATATAATTCCAGTATTTTATTTAAATGAAACTTATCATTATATTTTATTACTACACTCTCCCTTCCCGCCTTCGCTAATTCCATCAAATCATTTTCTGCAGCTATTTTCATCTTTTCAGCCAATTCACTAACAGAGCCTGGAGTAAACAGCAATCCAGTTTGATTATCAGTAATTATTTCTTTTATACCCCCGATATTGGAGGCAATAACCAATTTTCCCAGTGCCAATGCCTCAAGATTGACAATACCAGAAACTTCATACCATTCAGATGGAACAATTACAGCACGGGCTTGAGCAATTAATAATTTTAAATCCTGACCATATTTTGCCCCAAGTAATTCTACTTTTGACGATAAATTATTTTCTATAATATATTTTTTTATATTTTCTGATTCACTACCGATGCCAACTATTTTTAATTTTCCATCATTCACCATATTTATTGCTTCAAGTAATGTATAGATGCCTTTTTCTTTTTCCAATCTTCCAAAATACAACCAATAATTCCCAACAGTAAAGTCAGGAGTAAATTCATCCAGCTTAATAAAATAAGGCAATAAACTTATTTTTTCAGCTGGAATGCCCCATTCAATCGCCTTATTTTTTACAAACTCAGATGGCGCAATGAATTGAATGATATTTTTTTCATAAATTCTTAAAATTTTATGGTGGAAATACATTTCAATTGTAGCTAATAGGCTTTTGACATAAGAATTTTTTAAGCAGCGATATTTGGTGCAATTGAAGAATTTACCTCCCTTGCAACGCTCGCAAACTTGGTCCTGCGTATACATTTTATAATTTGGACACAAAAGTTTAAAATCATGAAGATGCATCACTATCGGCAATTTATGTTTTTTTGCCACCATTAAAATTGACGGGGAAATTTGATGATATATATTGTGGATATGAACAATATCCGGCTTAAAATCATTAAGCAAAAGCTCAAATTTTTTTGCTGCTTCAAAACTAAATAAAATTCTACTTAGATATTTAAAAATAAAACTAAACTTAAAATCATTGAAATCTATTTTCTTTAAAAAATATCCGCTATCCTTATCTGGTAAATTTTTTTCATACGCCATGCAAAACTTGGCCGTTTCAACTCTGCCTTGATTCAATAATTCGGCAAGCTCGATAAAATATTTATCCGCACCGCCTTTTAAGTAATTAAATTTATTTACCAGTAATACACGCATATTATTTTTTATATATAGCAAATAGCCGATTTAAAATTTTTATTTTTGACCGATACATCATTCTTACTATTTTTATAGTAAACTTTTTCTGCAAGAAATGTTTATTTAAAAAATAATCCATTCCATCAGCCTCAAATTTAAGACTAAGGGTTGAACGCCTACCCCCAGAAGAAAAACCATGATAGTGAATTATTTCCGCCTGCGGGAAAAATATAACCTTCCAGTTTCTTTGCTTTGCCCTAAAGCAAAAATCCAAATCCTCTACGCCAAAAAAATAATTTACATCAAGTAAGCCGATTTCTTCTACGACTTGTCTGCGGATCAATAGACAACCTCCAGAAAGCCAGTCTACTTCGCATGTCTGCTTGAAAAATCTTTTAGTAAAAAAATTTTTATAAATCAAAGTGCCGGCATTCATAATTTTTGCCACCATGGAAAAACTCATAATTTCTCTGAATAAATTAGGGAAAAAACCTGCACTTGGTTGATTTTGCCCATTAGGATAAAAAAAGCTTGGTCCGATTAGCCCTGCGTCAAGATGCGCCTCTAAATAATCTATCATTTGTTTTATCGCACCAGGCTTAACCAGAACATCGGAGTTTAGCAATAAAAGATATTGGCCTTTTGTAAATTTAATGCCTTGATTAACTGCCTTGGCAAAGCCAAGATTATCTTTATTTTCAATATATCTGACATTAAGACGTTCAATTTCTGAACTAGATATTTTTCTTTCTGAATTATTATCGATTAAAATAATTTCAAAATCAGAATCCTGAATATTTTTTTTAAATGTTTCAATTGCCCGGATTGTCATCTCTGGCGTATTGAAGTTAATTATAATTACTGATAGTTTCATAAAGTTTCTTGATTTTTTTGCAAATTTACAAAAGCACCCATCATTACCCAAAAAATTATTGCATAATACAAGGCAAAAAATGTTACTTCAAAGAGACCGTTTGAAATGGCCGCTAGCAGGCTTGCGATAAACCCAAAATGAATCAGACGATTAGCCGGATATTTTTGATTGAAGCTTTTAGAAATGTAAATTATTTTTTTAATTATTAGGCCGAGAATAATCAAACCAACTAGGCCTAAATCAATCGTACTTTGCATAAAAAAATTATTCACTAAATTTCGATACTCGAATCCAAATTCTTTTTGGTAATGCAAGGGCTGTTGTCCGACACCCACGCCAAACCAGGCATGCTGTCTGATAATCTTCCAGCCAATCTGATATTCCTGTTTTCTAAATTGCGTATTTTGATCGCCAACAACATTGGCGACACGCTCAAACAAACCGCTGATATATGGAGCAAATACCAATGAACTGACAATAATAAAAGTGCTAAAGACCAAGCTCAAGGCTAAGCGTTTATGCTTCAATTTAATGAATAAATACAACAAGCTGATAAATAAACTTATAATTGCCGCCTTGGCCATAATTAATAAAATTGCAATCAATCCCGTCAAAAAAGAAATTAGAACAAAAATTCTACAGTTGTTTTCTTTTGCCAGTGAAAAATAAAATGCCAACAACAACGGCAACATCAAGGATAGAACCGCAGAGACCAAAGCGATTGCCCCGATCGGAATTAAAATAGCGCTGCGATCCATGAATAATTTGCTTGAAGCTCCCAACTGAAACATTTCCCAAAAAATTTGCAAAGACAAGACAAAGACTAAAACCGCCAAACCATAAATAAATTTTTTGATTTTATAATAATTATCTAATAAATTCAAGCTGAGCCAATAAGCTAACAGGCTGAAAACTACAACCTTAAATTCATTAATAAATAATCTAGTGCTACTAATCCAAAAAAAGGAAATTAAACTTACTGCCAGATAGACAAAAAGCAGAAAAGAAATATTATCGAATTTAATCTTTAAAAATTGTTTTTTAAAAATTGCAGAGACTAAAAAAATCGCAACTGCCAAAATAAGAGTAACTTCAGTCAAACTAATTTCATATACCCAGCCTGGACGAATTTCAAAATTAATAAATTGGCCTAAAATCACAACTATCAAAGAAAAAATTAATAATGTCCATAACTGCTTGTCTAATAAAATATAACCAACAAAAATTAATAATACACCTAAAATCACCATCCAGCTCACAAAGTTTAATGATAAAGCAACCAAAAAAATTATGGCTAGTATAGCCAATGGCCAATTATTGATTTGATTTAATTTTAAGCTTTTTTCTTGCATAAGCCAAGCGTATTTCTTTTCTTATTTAATTACTAATAATAGCATAATATCAAAAATATGTCAAGATTTTGGGATAAAAAAGAGGGCAACCTTTGAGGGGTTGCCCATGTGTAGCGAGAGCTACTTGCTGGAAAGAACAATACTTGCTCCTCTGTTTCCGGAGGGAGCAAGATATGGAATGGTGGCCCGAAATTTGTGAATCGGAAGCCACCTTCCGTCCTGCACCAGGTTATGGCGAACCTGGGGAACGAACTTCAGGGCTTCCGGAACTTTGTAGGTCCAGTAGCCACCGGCTGCCGAAGGCGGCGTTACCACGTAAAGTGACCACCCGTCCTTCAGCGACTCATCGGACATCCAGGCATTACCCGGAAATCCTCCTGCCGCTTCGTCTTCGCCGCATGCGACGTAGACCGGCCTTGCAGGATCGAACCCCGGGATTGTCTTGACGAAGGAGTCGGCATAGTACCAGACTCCGTCCTTCGCGAAGACCAGTTCATCGGCCTGCGCGACGTGGACGTTACCGAATGCGACGGTGGCAAGAATTGCCAGTGTTGTAAAGAGCTTTTTCATATTTTCTTCTCCTCTGTCTTGTTTGTGGTAGCCCATCTTCTGATCCAATAGACCACCTTGTTGATGTCGACACTCAAGTTCACACCATACTCCTCCTTTGCCTGACCGCTGTTGAAACGTAGGCCGGTGTTAACATCGAGCGCATTTCTGAACATTTTTGCACCGAGCTTAGGTTCTATCGACTTGTTATGGTCGCTTTCCCTGTACTCGGCTTGACCCGCAATGTACGGCTTGAAATTCGGGCTGGTGTAGATGTAATTCTGAGCCCAGACCCGATATTCAGTCCCGTTAGTCCGCGGATCGGTTAAGTTGTCAATCGGTGAATTGTTAAAGGTCGACGACTTGGAACCGCCGACATCGATGTCAACTACCGCACCGAATTGAGCCATCTGAAACAGTTTCCCGTTGTACTCAGGGAAGTCATGGTAGGCTTCAAGGTTGACCAACTTCACTGATTCGTTGGCATGGTATTGGCCGCTGTCGGCCGTGAATTCGCCACTCTTCTTGCCATAGCGGGCCTTTAAGGTGGTTTCGCCCCCTGAGGTGTTAATCTTCTGGGCGGCTCCAATCACCGCTTTATGACCCTGGAATTTTACGGTGTTGATATGACCATCCCAGCCCACAGCCTGCACCGACAATCCTGTTCTGAAATTCAGTTTATCAGTGCCATACCTTATAGGAAAGATCGAATCGTCAGTTCCGTAAAACTGGAACCCTCCTCGACTATTTCGATAGTTGCCATAGAAGAGGAAAGACTCATAACTCGGCTGAAATAGCCCGGGCTTCGGTATGGGTTGAACTGAGGTCGGCGGCTGTGGCTGTGTAGGCGGTAACTTTGCCGTTGATACCGGTGGAAAAACCGGCGGCGGCAACTTTGCTGCAGGAGGCGGAGGTGGTGGCTGTGTAGGTAGCAACTTTGCCGTCGATATCGGTGGGAAAACCGGTGGCGGCAATTTTGCTGCAGGTGGCGGTGGCGGTAGAACGTGTCTGCATGATACTCCAGGATTGGAGCATATTTCAGGTCGGATAACCCGGCAAACTCGATCCCCGCTTATGTTAACTTCACGAAAGGCCTCAGCGGCCAGGGGCTTATCTCCAGCCCAAGCTACTCGCTGTTGCCACAAATAATTATCGAAAGACATCCAGTCGAACAACTCGCCAGGCTTTACCATGTAAGGTTCGCTGGGATGTTTAATGGTGACGGCAAGCGTCATTTTATCCATTAAATTCAAACCGGAACAGTCCGGCAGATGCATCAGCGCCAACGCCGGATCCCGATAGGGACCGAACGGCTTACCGCCAGCGATTTTCCACTGGGCGATACCCTTGGCGTTTCTTTTGATCATCTCGACTGGTTGTGACGGAATTTCCGGCACGTCGATCGTCTGACCCTGCCAGAGCCAGAATTTTTTTTCGCCAGTGTATTTGGCGTTCCGCTTTGCTATCTGCGGATTGGCTTTGTAAAGCTTCTTCGGCGTTGTTGCATGAAGTGCAGCGACTTTACTTAACGTATCGCCAGGCTGAACTTTATACTCAAACGCCAGCGCTGAAAGCGATGACATCAGAATCATGATAATGGTTATTACCCATTTCATGGCCTTTCTCCTTTCTATCCCATTTCTCAGGGATAAAGTTAGATGCGTTAGGTTGTTTATTTAAAGCCACAATTTCGATCCTTTTACCTTTTCTCTTTTAGTTGCCTTGGGCTCTCATCCGAGATGCTTCAGGCGGCTGATCATTTCCAATGATCTAGAGTTCTCATCCGAGATACTCTAATAGCCAACTTTTAACCATCCGGTTAAAAGCCTACTCAAGAAAAAGTTTTT
>Ga0209319_1000377_pt1 | contig 60523 bp, 61 predicted proteins | sample RifGroE2_FD_184000 | JGI IMG/M metagenome (GOLD analysis project Ga0209319, IMG submission 184000) | Groundwater microbial communities from Rifle, Colorado - Groundwater E2 (SPAdes) (version 2) | ecosystem: Environmental > Aquatic > Deep subsurface > Groundwater | place: Rifle, Colorado, United...
CACAAACGTCACAAGCAACACTTTGATAAAGATCAATCTCTCGATGAGCTCCAGAAACCATTTCTTCAAAAGTTAATTCAACGTCAACCTGAATATCATTGCCGGCTTTTCGCATATCGCGACTTCTCCCACCACCGCCAAAAATATTGGAAAAGATATCCTCAAATCCTTCTCCGAAGTCAAAGCCCTGACCTCCAAATCCCTGACTGCTAAAACCGCCACCTCCAAAACCTCCGCCCATTTGTTCAAAGCCAGAGCCAAACTGATCATATTTCTGACGCTTAGATTTGTCTGAAAGCACTTGATATGCTGAGTTTATTTCCTTAAATTTCTCAGCATCACCACCAGACTTGTCTGGATGATGTTTATGCGCCAGCTTACGATATGCCTTCTTGATTTCATCGTCAGTTGCGTTTTTATCAACACCTAATATACTATAGTAATCCTTTGCCATATAGAAATTTTGCTATTTTTATTACCAATACATATTACACCTAAATAAAAAAATTAGCAATCCCCTACTGGGAGTGCTAATTTAAAACATTTATCCAAGAAATTTTTTAAGAACCACACATTGCGCATGATCTTGCCTTTGTTATTCCAAAACTTCCTTTGAGACAGTCTCGATTTTAACGCTAAGCATTTTTGTTTTAAACAAGATAAACATAATAAATTTAATAATCAAAAACCAAGCGACACTAATAATCGAACCTATTGGATATATCGTCAAGAAAAGCACTGCTGCCAGAATAATTGAAAAAATTGGACTTTTCTCACTCCCTGTAGCATCAGTATTAAAATAGCTATTAATCTTATTACTAACAAGACCTGAGAATATTTCTGAAATTTTTTCATTTCCAACGATTGGAATTCCTGCCAAATCAGCAAACTGCTTTCTGCCATTTTGAAGAACGAGTTCTTGATTTTTTTGTGACATTTGAGCTTCAGCACCCAAAAAGTTTTCAATGGCTTGTTTTTTTAATGCTTCTTTTTGTGCCAAGGTCAGATTCGCTGGAAGTTGTGCATCCAACAATTGTTCATTCTCGAGAGACAATTCGCCATTTTGCACAAAATCTTTTTGGGACTGCAAAATAAACTGATCAACAGTAAGTTCTTGATCCTTGAGGACTTCAAATTGAGGATTAACTGAAGAAAGAAATGGAATAGCAATTTTTTTGGTAACAAAGCTTGCGTCAAAATAAGGAACTTTCTTTTCCCCATCAAAATTATTCACTGTCAAAAAATATTGCATTGTTATCAAAAATGCAATTGAAATCAAAAGGTATGATTTTCCGGCGCGCAAAGATTTCCAGATGCTTATTTTCAAATTGAAATCCATATCTTCCCTGATTCTCTTGGCAGCCAAAATCAAAAAGAATCCGCTCAACAAAATCGCCACAAATTGAAGCCAGTCAAAGGCAAAAAAAAGACTCAGTGATAATGAACCAATTAAAACAAGTTTCAAAAGAAAATCATTCTGCGAAAGCACTGCACTTAAATAAATCAAAATAATATACACAGAAAAAAACGTCATCGGCACAGCCCAAGTGCTTGAATCAGGAATTATTACCGCGCTTTGCACAGATTGCCAAGCAAAAAAAGCAAATACCAACATCAGGAAATTTGGAACGTAGCTTAAAATTTTTCTTTTATTCATTTAACTTTAGAATTAAATTTTGTTTTTTAGTGCAGAGACTTAATTAGGGATTGCTGGAAGATTACCCGGCAGTCCAGCGCCTGCTGGCAAACTAACATTACTCAATGATTCAAAAGTTTTTTTCATAATTTCACATTGATCTTCAAACACAACATTTGAAGGAATGTTGAAATCCACATCGCCTGCAGGAACACAACTTGATTTTTCATCACTATTTTCAATCTCCTCTTCAATATTTGGAACAGCATCGGTTATTAAATTTTGTTGTTGTTCGGGAAGATTTGTTTTCAAACTTTCCAAACAAGAAGTTGCCATTTTGAATCCTTTTGTTTCTCCTTCCACCCAAAAATATGTTGTTTCTCCGTCAAAAATAACATTTTCTTTTTTCTTTTCAACATCAGAAACTGCTTTAAATTTTTTCCCTTGGACATATGCCACTGAAACTTCCCCATCTTGCGACGTCGAAGTGCATTTCATTTTCGAGCCCAAGCCAATTGCTTCCTTGATGGAATTTACAACTCCACCATTTTCAGTCGGCGCGCTTTTTTCTACTGGCTGCACAGGAGTTTGAGTTTCTTTTTGACTTCCACAGCCTGAAAAAACAAGTGCCGAGCAAACAACCACCGCTGACAAAAATATTTTTTTCATTTACCCAGTTAAATAAGATTTGGGTCTAACTTTTTGGCAGAACCAACTTATTCTTGTTTAAAATTTAATATTAATTAATATATCTACTTAATACACCCAAATCTTAGTTTTAAATTTTTAATAAAATTTAAAACTATTTAACGGGGTATTTTTTATATAAATTATTATTAACATAATTATACCACAAACAAAGAGACTGACAAAATCAGTTTGTCTACAATAATCAACCGGCGCCACTTGCTGACGACCGCATTCTAATGGCGCCGGGGTTTGTATGAATAACAAAATACCATCCTCGATTATTGGCTTTGCATAGCCATGTTTTGCGCCATTACGTCTTTATTGACATTTAGCGTCATTAATGCTATCATATATAATCCTGAATAAGGATTAGTACCTATCAAGCCTTCACAGAAGGCCAACCAAGGAGGATGATCAGCATGGACATCAACACAGGAGTTTTTGAAAGACAAGGCTACGACACAATGAGTGCTAGAATGTTTTACTTGTGCCTCGGCCTCATCATGGCATGGGGACTTGGAGGAACTGCATATCTGGCATCAGAGGTTGCCAAAAGCGGATTCCAACCAGGGATTGCATCAATAATTATCCTGGGACTCGTAATTCCATTCATTGGAATCTTTATGGCAATCAAAAGTGACAATGCACTAATATCCTTCATCGGATATAATATGCTTACCGTTCCGTTTGGAGTTATTCTCTCACCAATTGTAAACCGCTACAGTCCGCAGCTTATTCAAAATGCCTTCATGGCTACTTGTTGCGTGACAGTAACAATGATGTGTCTTGCAGTTATTTTCCCTCGCTTTTTCAGTCAATTGGGCGGAGTACTTTTTTCCGCTCTCATTGGCTTATTAGCAGTAAGAATTCTGCAGGTTTTTATCCCGAGCCTTCAACACATGAAGTTCTTTGATTGGCTCGGTGCAGGAATTTTCAGTTTATATATCGGCTATGATTGGTATCGTGCAACTGAAATCGCCAAGACACTCGACAATGCAGTTGATGTTGCACTTGATCTATATCTGGACATCATCAACCTGTTCCTTAACCTATTGCGTGTCATGGGCAGCGGTAGCGACGATTAAGAAAAACAGCCGATTCCCAAAGCTTCGAAAAAATAAAGGTCTTGCTCATAGAGTAAGACCTTTTTTAATTTTGCTTAGATGCTTAGTTCTTCAAGGGCCTTCAATGCGTAAGTCTTTTTCATTTCATGAATATCTAGATCAGCTTCCACCTCTTCCCTAGTCATCCATTTCCATTTTCCGCTTTTATCATGAGAATTTTCCACTACCTTATCAGAATTTGAAGTAGCAAAGTAGTTCAAAGTTACGTGCCTGTGTGTGTCTGAAACTTTATGAATATTCATAAAGTACGGTGGGATAAGCTCTTTATAATTATCAGCCTCCCAAACAAATGGTCTTAATTTGTCATATAATACAACATCCAAACCAACTTCCTCTTTGACCTCTCTAATCGCTGCTTGGTTTGGATCCTCATCAAGTTCAATATGCCCACCAACACTCAGCCACAGATTGTATTTGTCATGCCAACGAAAAAGCACTTTGTCTTTGTGAACAATGAAAACTTCAACCGTGTAATCAATAAATTCATTGATGTGAGCCATGTTTGTTTATATTTAATCTTTTGAAAATATTTCCATTGAATGTTTTACTTCTTTGTTACATTCTTTTTCTAAATCAATTCCATAGTGATCAGCAATGCGCACTAGCATAAAAAAGATATCATACAGCTCATCTCCAATATTATCCTCAATCGTTTTATATTTGGGCTCAAGCTCACGTTCCTTGAGATAATATTTCTCTTTCATCATTATGCATTTGGACAAATCTCCAACTTGTTTTCCAAGCTCAATCATCGCTCCTTCAATTCCCCATTTTTTCTGCTCCCTTTTTTCAAATTCTTTAATAAGCATCCTTGTATCATTTACTATTTCCTGAAAACTTTTTTCTTTTTGCATACATTTTATAACCTTATTTAATATTTACACTTTTAAGTTTCATAATAATATCCTACCCCAAAAACAACCTCTTGCAAAGCCTTAATCACCACTACCTAAGAAATAGCAAGCACTATCATACTCGATAGCGTGATAGTGCTTGTCATTTTTGTAAGTTTGCCTTTTTGTGGGTTTATTGATATATTAAAAAACCTAGCAATGCTAATAGAAGTTAATTTAACAACATAGGAGGATGATATGCGCGGAGTACGATTTGATGATGATATAGAACCTTGGCGCGCTGGTGGAGACAATAGTAGAGTAGGAAAAAAAGTTGTGCGTTATGGCCCGAGACCAGACAATGATCTCAACCAGATTAAAATGCATCAAGCGTCACTGCACTGTGAAATGCATGCTGGCTACAGAGAGCTAATAAAGGCTTTCAATAAAATCAATAATTTTAAAAAAAGAATTGAACTTTTATCTAACGATTTTTTCTCCCCTCCAAAGCCACCAAGGGATCATTATTTGAGTCGTCAAATAGGTTCAACTGGCATGGGTGGATTTGTCATAACACCTGGCGTAATTTCTTTTCCCGAAATTGGAAACGTTTATCGTCAAAGAAAAATCGGAGCTATTCGCGAAAGCAATTGCAAAGATGCTCCGCAATATTTTTCTTTTTCCAATGACAAGCTGATAATCAACAAACTTGTTGCTGATGGAGAATATGAGGAAATTGCCAGCTTCTATATTCTTTCACTAACATTGGAATTAATAGAAACACCTGTTGAAAAAAGTCTTCCTAATTTTTCTTTTTCAATGTCATGCAATAAAGATTATGCAGCACAAGCATCTCTAGATGCATCGTCACTCTAAAAAATTAACACACCAATATCAAAAAGCCTTGCGGTCGAAATCGCAAGGCTTTTTTCTTTGGTAAGAATAAAAAACAATTCACCGGCGCCACTTGCTGACGACCGCATTCTAATGGCGCCAGGGCTTATATGAGCAATAAAATACTATTCTCAATTATTGGCTTTGCATAGCCATACTTCGCGCCACTATTGACTTTTGGGTTATTTTGGAGTATACTATGAGGTTAGTAGAAAAATCCAAAGAAGCAGCACATTACACCACAAGGAGGATACACACATGTCAAAGTCAGCAAAGTCAGTAACAGTTTTGGGAATAAAGAGGCCCGGACCGGACTACGACTGGTTTACATTGTTTCTTAATGCAACCAAGTCTGTAGATGTTGCAGACAAAAAAGTAATCTGGGAAGTGAAGGATGGGCTCCCAGCAACAACTGCCACGATAAAAAAGGGATACCGCACCAAAATAGACAAGGCGCTTGAAATCAAGAGTGTCAAAATTACTGGGTCACAGGATGAAATCGATTGCCTCATGGCAAGCGTCGGCATTAGTACGCCACGCCAGATAAACGATTACTCAGCCTAGGTGGTTCCCCCGCTTTGCAGAAATGAGCACGACAAAAAGAGCCCCACGATCTAAATCGCAGGGCTCTTTTCATATTTAAAAAACTATTTTGTTTCTTGTTTGATCCAATTTACATATTCCCCGTTCGCTTCGACTTCAAGTTTCATAATACAAAGACTCATTTCCACGTTTCTTTTTCCCGCAAAAAGAAACCTGGAGGAAAGAAAAGCTCGCACCTGATGAAGATACTGTGGCAAAAACTTCGCTCTTCGCTAAAATTTACACTGCGCGCCTACGTCTGCTGACGGGCGCTACGTTTCAAAATTTCTTAACGCTCATCACTCGTTTTTCGCCTACGTACTTCATATGGTGCAAAAGGGATGCGGAATGCAAGATGCAATAAGTTTTTCCTCAAGCAAATGCTCTGCGACTTTTTTCGCTTCTTTGAGATTTTTATTAGTGATATAGATGATGATGAATTTCATATTTCTTTTAAAATCTATTTCTATACTCGCTTCTTTTTTGATAAATTCTCTCATTAAACCCACCCTGTTTGACAAATTCTTCACTTAGAGTTGCGAGTTGTTTGTCGAGAAGATAATTTGTTTGATGAATGACGCAGATGGCAACATTAGCAGCTGACTCAGGATCGTTCAAATAGGACGAATAAGACCGAAAGGACGGATTATTATAGCACAAGTTTCGCACAATTTTTGCCTGCGGAAAATCTTTCGCCCAAAGTTTCAAATTTCTTTGTCTAAGAAAATCCTCGTAGTCCAAAAGTAATTCTTCCAAACTTGCACGTGCGACGTTTGTCAATTTGAGCTCCGTCTTTTTTGAAGTTCCTGCTGCCCGACTTCCTTCAGCAATATTTTGTCTGCCACTGCGTGCCGCTTGATCCATCTGATCGCGAGTCCTGCTTTTATAATCAATGTATCTTTTTGTAAATTCAACAGTAATATCGTAGACAATCGTCGACATCTGAAAGGATTTCAGATCGCGATAGCCACCATGCGTGAACATTAAATTTTCATCAGTCCTATTTGTCATATTCGTCCTATTTGATTTTTGTTTTTATTATATCACAAAAGAGTCCCGACAAAATCGGGACTCTTTTTTAAGATTATTTTTTATCTTCGCCTGCCTCGGCACCAGCCGGGTCTTTTTTCTCCTCCCCTGCCTCGGCGGCAGACGGGTCGCCTTCAACTTCAGCCTCCTTGACTGGTGCGCCTTCGGCGCCGGCGTTGGCCTCTTTGTTTGCTTTTTCTGCTTCTTGGGCAACAGCGTAAAGTTTTTCGCCAATCTTTTGTGCAGCTTGTGAAAGTGTTTCGGTTTTGGCTTTGATTTCATTCAAGTCCTCACCGTTTTTCACCTTATTAAGTTCTTCGATTGCTTCTTTGACTGGCTTAGTTTCCTCTTCGGTTACTTTGTCGCCAGCGTCCTTGATGGCTTTTTCCGTAGTGTAGACAAGTGTGTCAGCCATGTTGCGAGCCTCAACCAATTCTTTCTTTTGCTTGTCTTCATCAGCGTGCATCTCAGCATCTTTTTTCATTTTTTCAATTTCTTCTTTTGAAAGACCGGATGATGCTTCGATTTTGATTGATTGTGATTTGCCAGTTGCTTTGTCTTTGGCGGTAACATTCAAAATTCCGTTTGCATCGATGTCAAATTCAACTTCAATCTGAGGCACTCCACGAGGTGCTGGTGGAATACCATCAAGCAAAAATTTTCCAAGAGTTTTGTTACCAGAAGCTACTTCGCGTTCTCCTTGCAGCACATGAATTTCTACTCCCGGTTGATTGTCAGCTGCGGTTGAGAATGTTTGAGTTTTTGAAGTTGGCACCGTTGTGTTTCTTTCAATAAGCGGTGTTGAAATTCCTCCCATGGTTTCAATTCCCAATGTTAGTGGTGTCACATCCAAAAGCAAAACGTCTTTCACTGATCCTTCAAGCACTCCTCCTTGAATTGCAGCTCCAAGAGCAACAACTTCATCAGGGTTCACTGAGATGTTTGGTTTTTTGCCAAAGAATTTTTCAACAGTTTGCAAAACTAATGGCATACGAGTCATTCCTCCCACCATCACAACTTCATTAATATCAGAAACGGAAAGTTTTGAATCAGCAAGTGCCTTTTTTACTGGCTCTAAGGTTTTTTGCACAAGGTCGCCAACCAACTCTTCCAATTTTGCACGACTCATTTTCATTACTAAATGCTTTGGGCCTGATGCATCAGAAGTGATGAATGGTTGATTGATTTCAGTGTCAGCAGCTGTTGAAAGTTCAATTTTAGCTTTTTCAGCAGCTTCTTTAATTCGTTGAAGTGAAAGCGGATCTTTTGAAAGATCAATTCCCTCTTGTTTTTTGAATTCATCAATAATCCATTGAATAATGATTTGATCAAAATCATCTCCACCAAGATGAGTGTCACCATTGGTTGATTTTACTTCCACAGTGTCTCCTCCAACTTCCAAAATTGAAATATCAAATGTTCCACCGCCCAAATCATATACTGCAATTTTTTCATCAGCTTTTTTATCAAAACCGTAGGCCAAAGCTGCAGCTGTTGGTTCATTAATAACTCGACGAACATTAAAACCAGCAATTTCACCAGCTTCCTTGGTTGCCTTTCTTTGAGCATCATCGAAATATGCAGGAACTGTGATCACAGCATCAGTGATTTTTTCTCCAAGTTTTTCTTCTGCATCAGCTTTCAATTTTCCTAAAATCATCGCTGAAATTTCTTGCGGAGAATAATCTTTATCCCCCATTGTAACTTTGACATTTTCACCAGCGTGCACGATTTTGTATGGCATCAATTTTTCATCGCGCTGAACTTCAGCATCATGATAAGCTCGTCCAATCAAACGCTTGATTGAATATAGTGTGTTAGCAGGGTTTGTTACTGATTGACGTTTTGCCAAAAGACCAGCCAAACGTTCACCAGTTTTTGAAATTGCTACCATTGAAGGTGTTGTACGGTTTCCTTCTTTATTTTCAAGGATTTCCGGTTTGCCACCAGTCACGATAGCCATTGCACTGTTTGTTGTTCCTAAATCAATTCCTAAAATTTTACTCATATTTTTCTTTACCCCGTTAAATTGCGGTACTCCGCACTATTTAACTGGGGTTGCTTAATTATTTTTTAATTATTTTATTACATGCTATACTATTGTTAGAGCTTGGCACATCGCTGCCTACTTCGCCCTACGGGATATTTAACTTATGCCCGTATGGGCTTTTTTTATATAAAGTTTTCTTCATTGTTGTTCTCTCCTTTGTTAAGGAGAGATGTCCGTAGGACAGTGAGGTAGAGCGGTGCCAAGCTCAGACCTCACCCCAACCCTCTCCTTATCCAAGGAGAGGGAGAAACAAGGAGTGAAACTTCTTGTCGCTACTCCACTACTACTCTTGCTGCACGAATTACTTTTTCACCAATCTTATATCCCTTAGTTAAAACTTTTTTAACTTTGTTTTTGTATTTGTGATCAACCTTGCAATCCACACATTCATGATCTTCAATCGCTTCGTGATAAACTGGATCAAAACTGTCACCTATTTTCACTTCAATTTCCTCTACTCCATTTTCAGTTACAATATTTTCCAACTGCTTTTGAATATACATAATTCCAGTTACCCAAGAATTCTCTTTTTGATCTTCCGGGATATGATCAGTCGAAGCATGAAAATTATCGATTACTGGCAGGATTTCCAAGATGATACTTTGCGTTGCATATTTAATCAAATCTTTTTGCGAATCAGCACTTCTCTTTTTGTAATTTTCAAAATCAGCTTGACAACGCTGCCATCCTTCCAAGTTTTCATTTGCTTTTTTCTTTATCTCAGCAAATTCATCCATGGCCTCATCAAGAGAAATATTTTCCTCAACAGCTTCCGCATCCTCAATCTCTTTTTCTGATTTCTTTTTTATGTTTTCTTGCCCCGTCAAATTGCGGTAATCCGCACTATTTGACTGGGGTTTTTTGTGTTCTTTTGACATAAGGTTAAATAAATTCGAAGCACGAAATTCGAAATACGAAACAAATACAAATTTTCAAAAATCAAAATTCCAAACGTTTGGAAAATTATGATTTTTTATTTAGATATTGTTTCGAATTTCGATATTCGAATTTCGAGTTTTTAAATGATATTTACTCCTAAAAATACAACTACCACAACTGACGCTCCCAATAACTTCTTGACGTATTCAATCATTGATTTATTTTTTGCATATTCCATTCTTTTTGGACCAATCAGTGCTAGGATTCCTTTTTCACCGGAGCTCAATCGATATGGCGACACAATCATAGAGCAATTTGCTGTGCCATCAATTGGATTTTCTTTACCGATAAAAATTCTTGTTTCTCCTTCTTTAATATTCTTTGTTAGTTGATCAAATTTTTCATCAACATAATCCAACATTTCAACCAAACGACACATCTCATCCAATTCCTTAAATTCAGGCTCTTCCATCAATTCTCGCATTCCAAAATCTGAAAAATCATCCTTCTCAACCATTCCACTAATAGCAAAGTTTCCACTCACATGAGAAAGCAATTTTGCAGTTGTACGGGTCAAGCGAGTGTTCTGCGCTTTCAATTTTAAAAATTCTCTTTGCATTTTTTGTTGATCCTCTTTTGAAAGCTCCTTGTCTTTCATCACTTCTTCCACGAAATATCGATAACCTTTGTCAGTTGGAATTCTGCCAGCGCTGATATGTGGCTGATATAAATATCCTTCTTCTTCCAATGCAGTCATATCATTTCTAATCGTTGCAGGGCTAACTTTAAATTTATATTTTCCAACCAAAACCTGACTGCCAACCGGAATAGCGGTTTGAGTATATTCTTCAATTACTGCTGATAATATTTTTTCTTGCCTCGGATTCATAAATTCATATAACATATAGCATGAAACATGTAACAAAATTCTAAGTTGTGCATCTGTTATATGTTATATGCTACATGATTTATTTGTATTTCCATTATATTCTATCCGTTAGCAGTCGTCAAGTCCGAGTGCTAATTTTATTTTTAGATATAAAAAAGGCTATTCAAGTTTCCCTGAATAGCCTTACTTTTTGCAACATGAAAATAGTTATTTTACTGTCGCTATCTTGTCGATATGCGTTCTGCCACGTTTAACCTTTAAAGCAGCGGGGCGATGTTCGGCGGTAATTCTGCCTGGACCAAACTGCATTGACCCTTGACGCAATCTGAGTCCCTTGATTGGTGTTGACATAATAACAGTTCTGTTATTAAACCTGTCCTTGAAAACCTGATCGCATGAATCGCCATTCACCTCATACATCCTTACAACTCCCCATCCGGTAACTTCAGGCATCTTAAACCTCCAAGCAACGAGATCAGCGCATTGCGCTGTAAAACACATTTGCAACTAGCCTCTACCCCAAAACCGATCACTGTTGTCAGCCGGCACACCTCTTCTACAAATATCTTGTATGCAAAGAGCGCCATAAGTAACAACGTAAATCTTAACACGTTTTTTCAAAACTCTCTCCTCCTTTTTTAGGTTAATAATGTAACCGGAGCTTTCGCACCAGGGATAAATTGTTCTTCTTCAGTAGATCTTGGAATTTCCTCGCCAACATTTATTAGTTGATTAGAACATTCAACAATATCTATATTGTTAGGACTTTCTTCACGCGGCTGTTTTGTAAGAGTATTATGACACACGTAGGTATTCCCTCCTTTCATTTTTTATTTAGTACTCAAGCAGGGAAAATAAAAAAGTAAAGAAATTTGGATCTCGATCTTTATCCTCATCCACAATATCCCGCGTTACCTTCCTAAATTCCTCATCTTCGTAAACCCCACTACATCCCCCTGAAGAAACGCACATTCCTACCTCCTGTGATTTGTTATTTTCTGTGCGGACAACATTCACACTCAAATGGCTTGCGTTTACGGCCATATCGCTCTCTGCAATCTCCACCTTTGTGTTTACGATTTCCATTGTGTGGACACATCTTTACAGTGTGGGTTTTTTTAACCTTTTTAACAACTTTATTTTTCTTGTTAGCCATCTCTCAATCCTCCTTAAGGGTTTTTTAAAATGCCAACCAAACAAATTATAAATTGTAAAATTACTACATTATATATAAAATTCCCAAATATCAAATTTATTTACATCCCACATCCCCTAAAAAGCTAATGCCTAATAAGCTACGAAGCTATTTTTTAGGTATTGGGTCATATCCTCCATCATTCCAAGGATGACATCGCACAAATCTCTTGATTCCAAGCCAGATTCCTTTCAAAACTCCAAATCTTTCCACAGCCTCGTAGGTATAATGACTGCAGGATGGATGAAAACGACAAATCCTACCTCCCCAAAACCAAGAAGGAATGCCGTGATCAAGCGAAAAAACCTTCTGATAAATCAATATTAAAAATAATATAACTTTTTTCATTTATTTGCAATACTACACCATAAAATGACTTTTGTCAATGCTGTAAGCCGTTCTAAAAACTGGACAAAAATCTTATAATACCCTATGCTATCAAAAAATGTTTTTATCGTTCTTTACACGGGTATTTATAATATCGTTCAACTCAAGCTCAAAAGGAGATTACCATGAAAAAAATTATTGGAGTAGGGCTACTTCTTTTTACATCTATTGAGGGTGTTCCAAAAATGTACACCGTCAAAGAGTTAAAAGCAAAACCTTCCATATTTAAAGAAGTTGGGATGATAGGACCTCCCTTCGAAACTATGGAAGAAAAAGACGACGACAACATCGAAACAACAATAACCAGATTGATTCAAGAAGAAACGCCATTTTCCATAAGTGAAATTTGCCTTCATGAGATAATTTCCGAAGATTTTAACCTCATACCGAAAAGACCGGACATTTTCACTCGTTATGCATACGCTTCGCTAAAAAGTGATCCGCCAGAAGAAATCTTGGAGTTGCCAGATATTGACATTAGTTTTGCTGGTTGGCATCCACTTTGCGAAATGTATGACAAATTTACCAGAATTGAAACACTGCCAATTCTGAATCATTTCAAAAGAAACTCACACTATGCAAAATTATGCCATCTCGTTCTGTCATAATTTTTGTCACAACTAGTATAGCAAATCTTAAAAAACCCTCTTGATTCCAAGAGGGTTTTTCATAATATAATCCTTGTGTGAGGAAAATTTTTACCCAACAATATTTTCTCGTAATTTTTCTCACTTAGACCATTGAATATCTCAACTGATTTTGATCCCTTACCGCAAAGTATGCTAATCTTTTTTATTTTACCCAAAAGACCACCTGTAGCATCAGCATTATGAGATTCTGATAATTTTATGTTTTTTTTGATATTTTTTAATGAGATATTTTCTACAAGTTCAGCATCGTTATGCAAATAGGGATCTTTAGTAAAAACACCTTCAATATCGGAAGCGAAAAACATTTTTTTTATTTTTAATTTATCAGCCAAGTATGGAACAATGGCGTCGCCAGAACATATTGTCATCCCAAGTTTTTTATCAAAAACCATATCTCCATACAAAATAGGAATACAATTTTTTTTCAATGATTCTTTGACTGTTAACATATTGAAATCAACAATCTTTTTATTATTATTAATAATAACTGAAGCTGTATGCACTGAGGTAATAGGTAACCCCTCAGAAACAAAAATTTCAGTAATAGCATTGTTTAATCGTTGATTGGCATTTCGCGAAAGAAGTGCACCCTCCATTTTTCGCTTATCGTTTCCAGTGCCATCCATAAGCTCATATTCTTTTGCCAAGGTATGACCAAAACCACCCGCCCCATGAACAAGTACTAGATCAAAATCTTTTTCTTTTTTGGCAAAAATTATAGACTGAGCAACCTTTTTCATGAGAGAATGCCTAACAGAAAAACCTTTCTTGTTTTTGTGGGTTGCAACACTGCCACCAATTTTAAGTATATATATGGGTTTCATAATTTTATGTGCAATCAAATGATGTGATAATACTCATTTTCCCTCCTTTTGTCAATATTCAAAATATGGTTTATAATTATATTGTTACGCGGTAAACTATTGAAAAATAAAAAGAAAAAATAATGAAAACTGTTGAATTTAAAAATATCACTTGGATTGATTTTGTGGATCCGAGTGCGGATGATGTTTTGTATCTCCAAGAAAATTTTGATATTCACCCATTGGCAATTGAAGAGTTTGTCACACCGACATATCGTCCGAAAGCCACGCAATATGAAAATTGTATTTTTCTTACAATCCACATTCCCCTTTTCAATGTGGAAACACGCACAACTTACCCAGGAGAATTGGACATTGTGATAACAAAAGATCATTTGATAACAGGACAAACAAAAGAGATTTATCAACTCGATGATTTTTTCACAAAATTGGAAAGTAACGAAGGACAGCGAAGATTGTATATGAACAAAACTCCGGCGCATCTTTTGCATAGCATTCTTGAGATGCTTTTGGAATCTTGTTTTCCGCGCATTGATCATATTCACAAAAAACTTGAAAACATTGAGGAGCAGGTTTTTAATGGAAAAGAAAAAGAAATGGTTTTTGAAATTTCCGTCGTCAAACGTGACATTCTCAATTTCAGACGAACACTGAAACCTCAACGACACATCATTGAATCTCTTTCTCAGATGAAGTCGCCATTGATTGCCCCGGAACTTTCAGCATATTTTCAAGACCTTACAGGCACAAACATTCGCCTTTGGAATGCGCTAGAAAGCAACAAAGAAACAATTGAGTCAATGGAGGAAACAAATAATTCCCTTCTTTCAAACAAATTGGATTTCACAATGAAAGTGCTCACGGTTTTTTCCGCCATAATGATGCCAATGACAGTATATTCAAACATTCTTGCTATGAGCGCCGACATTCCTTTCGGCAAAAGTCCCCACGCCTTTGCGATTCATTCTTCCATAATGCTCTTCATCTCTCTGTGTACTATCATTGTTTTTAAAGCACGTAAGTGGTTATAACTAGACAATATATAAAAGTCAATATACAGTAATCAATATGCGATTGCATTAAAAAAAACTATGTTGAATTTATATAACACCCTATCTAAAAGTAAAGACGAGTTTAAATCAATAAATCCCGGTAAGGTCGGGATGTATACTTGTGGGCCGACTGTTTATGGTTATTTGCACATCGGGAACATTCGAGCATATCTTTTGTCAGATACTGTGCGAAGATATTTGGAATATATTGGATATGAAGTACGCTTGATCAAAAACATTACCGATGTTGGACATTTGACTGACGACGATGTTGCTCAGGGAGATTCCGGAGAAGACAAGATGCTCAAGGCTGCCGAGCGTGAGAAAAAAACTCCCGAAGAAATTGCCAGATTTTATGAAGAATATTTCAGACAAACAGAAAAAGAAATGAACATTATTCCTGCTCATTTCTTTCCGCGCGCCACAGCGCATATTCCGCAAATGATCAAGATTATCGAAGGACTGCTCGAAAAAGGATATGCCTATGAAAAAAATGGCAATGTTTTTTTTGATGTCACAAAGTTTGAAGATTATGGAAAACTTTCCGGCAACACTTTGGAAAATTTGAAAATAGGCGCCAGAATTGAAGAACACCCTGACAAAAAAAATGCTTGGGATTTTGCACTTTGGATCAAAGCTCCAGAGCAACATTTGATGAAGTGGGAATCTCCTTGGTCAATTGGATATCCTGGTTGGCACATTGAATGCTCTGCTATGAGCACGGAATATCTTGGAAACACAATTGACATTCACACTGGAGGCGAAGATAACATTTTTCCTCATCAAGAAGCTGAAATTGCGCAAACGGAGTGTTATACTGGTCAAAAATTTGTAAATTTCTGGATTCATACTCGCCACTTGCTTGTGGATGGTAAAAAAATGAGTAAATCAAAAGGTAATTTGTTCACACTTGAAGACATTAAAGAAAAAGGATTTTCTGCAATGGATTTGCGCCTCTTGTTTCTTTCTTCGCATTATCGCAGCCAAACAAATTTTTCTTGGGATTCGCTGGAACAAGCACATACCAATATTCAAAAGATTAATGATTTTATTTTAAACCTAGAAGCAGTTGCTTCTCGCACAAATATCACAAATCTTGAACAAATTAACACGAATGTTTTTTTGGAAAAATTTGAAGCCGCAATGAATGATGATTTAAACACTCCCCTAGCACTTGCCGCTGTTTATGAAATCATTACCGAAGTGAATAAAAAAATAGACAACGAAACTTTGTCTTCAAGCGATGCCAAAAAAATCCTAATGCTTTGGAAAAAAATAAATTCAGTGTTTGGTCTTATTCTTTCTGGTCAAGCAGAAATTCCAGAAGAAATTAAGCTCTTGGTCAAACAAAGGCAGGAAGCTAGAAACGGAAAAGATTTCAAAAAATCAGACGATCTTCGCGCCCTCATCGAAAAACACGGCTTTATCTTGGAAGATACGAAAGATGGACAGAAAATTAGACTAGCTTCTTAGGCATTAGCTTTTCAGCTTTTTAGGAAATACAAAATACAATTTTAGGCAAAAAGAAAAGGCGGGGGTTGCAGTTATGCAATCCTCGCCTTTTTACAATCTTCTTCAAATTTTTCTCACGGGTCCCAATCATATACCCACGAGTCTGATACCTTTTTTAAGATTTTCAATCTCCTCTTTTAATTTTTCATTTTCTTGTCTTAATTTTTCATTTTCTTCTTCAAGAACTTTGGTTCTGATCTCTTTAATTCCCAAAAGTAATTTATTCAGTGTTTCCTGTGAAGAATGCCTTAATGTTTTCATATTATCCCCATCTTTCCGGCATTTGCCGTTTGATTTGATAACGAACTACTTAAACATTATTAAAACACCTAACCCACTGTGTGTCAAACTGTGTGCAAATCGTGCACAAATATCCATCTGGACTGGGTTGATTTTGCCAACATACTTGCTATAATAAAAAAACAGCTTATCAGCTTCTTAGGCATTAGCTTTTCAGAAACCTGATAAGATATCTTTTTTCTAAAAAGCTAAGAAGCTAAAAGCCTAACGCCTACCCCTTATGGCTAAAGAATGGAAAGACTACAAACCAAAACAAGCGCCGGCGCAGAATTATGATCCGCTGCGTACGCCACCACATAACAATGAGGCTGAAATGTCTATTTTGGGTTCTTTGATGTTGGAAAAAGATGCAGTTATTAAAATTGCTGATCTTTTGAAAGTTGGTGATTTTTATAAAGACATTCACAATCAGATTTATGAAGCGATGTTGGAATTGTATGAACAAAGAGAGCCTTTGGATGTTTTGAGCATTTCCAACAAGTTGGATGAAAAAAAACAATTGGAACAAATCGGTGGTTCAAGTTATTTGGCATCGCTCGTTGGAACAGTTCCCTCAGCCTCGCATATTGTGCATTATGCCAAAGTTGTTCAGAAAAAAGCATTGCTGCGCAGACTTATCAATGCTGCCAGTGAAATTATTGAAGCTGGCTTTCGTGAAGGCGATGACGTGGAAAAAATTCTTGATGAAGCTGAACAAAAACTTTTTGCTGTTTCTCAGAAATATATAAAGCAAGATTTCTTGCCAATCAAATCAATTTTGGAAGCTGCTTTTAACCGTATTGATGAACTGCATCGCGATGGCAACAAATTCCGCGGAATTCCAACCGGCTTTGCTGATCTTGATAATGTTTTGGCTGGACTTCAAAAATCAGACCTTTTGATTCTCGCTGCCCGACCTTCAGTTGGAAAAACATCGTTAGCTCTGGACATCGCACGTCACGTGGCAGTCAGAGAAAATGCAGCAGTAGCGATGTTCTCTTTGGAAATGTCAGCCGATCAGCTTGTTGATCGTATGCTTGCCGCTGAAGCCAATGTTGATTTGTGGCGACTTCGAACTGGAAGACTCAACAGTGAAGGCGAGAATAATGATTTTCAAAGAATTGGCGAAGCAATGGGAATTCTCTCTGAAGCAAAATTATTCATCGATGATACTGCCAGTGCCAACATTATGGAAATGCGCACAATGGCGCGTCGTCTTCAAGCTGACAACAACCTCGGACTTATTATTATCGACTACTTGCAGTTGATGGAAGGACGTGGTGGAGACAATCGTGTGCAAGAAATTTCTGAAATTTCTCGTGGTCTCAAAAACTTAGCTCGCGAACTCAACATTCCAATTATTGCTCTTTCACAGCTATCCCGCGCCGTTGAAGCTCGCTCCCCACAAATTCCAAAACTTTCCGATCTTCGAGAATCTGGTTCGATCGAGCAGGATGCTGATGTGGTTCTTTTCCTATACCGCGAAGATCGCGAAAAACCAGACACCCCAAACAAAGGTATTGTTAAAATCATCATCGCCAAACATCGTAACGGTCCAGTCGGCGAAGTCAGCGCATTCTTCCAAGAAAACAGCGCAAGCTTCAGATCATTAGAGAAAATTCATCAGCAACAATAATAAAAAATAAATAACAACTATGTCAAAAAAAAGAAACGAACCAAACTTTGGAATTCCAAAAGGTGGATTCACACCAATGGATTCAATTGAACTGCAAGGAGCTTTTTGGGGCAGACTCGCAAGCGGAAAAAATATGCCGAAATGGATGCGAGCAATATCCCTTTTGATAATTATATTTTTCAATTTAATTGGAATGTTTTTAATATATATTAGTTTTAATATTTACAACTCAGAAAATGACATACTTTCTTTAATATTTAATTTCATTACAGGTATTGGATTATTTTTATTTACATCGCTAATATTAAAAAATAGATTTAAAAAATAGATGTATCCCAAAGCATTTCAAAAATTAATCAAAAATCTCGCTTCCCTTCCATCGGTTGGCCCTAAAATGGCCGAGCGGTTGGTGCTTTTTCTTTTCAAGCAAGACATTGAAAAAATTCGCGACTTTGCAGAAAATCTTTTGGAAATCAAGAATATGAAAATTTGCAAAAGATGTTTCAATATTGCCGAAAGCGAACTTTGCGAATATTGCAAAGATGAAAGACGAGACCAACATTCTATTTGTGTTGTTGAAGAACCACTCGACATCATTTCACTTGAACGCACCAAAGCATACATTGGGTTATATCACGTTCTTGGCGGTGTCATTCAAGTTGGAGATTCTGGCGCAGAGCTCAAAATTCCGCAGCTTATCAGTCGCATTGAAAATGAAAAGATTACCGAAGTTATTCTCGCCACCAACCCAACAACTGAAGGAGATGCGACCGCTTTATATTTGAAAAGAAAATTGCAAGCTATCAAAACAACCCCAGTTAAATCTGGCGAAGCCAGTCTGCCTACGGCAGAATTTAACGGGGTGAAAATCACCCGCCTTGGACGCGGTCTTTCAACCGGAGCAGATTTGGAATATGCCGACGAACTCACCCTTTCGGAAGCATTGACAAATCGCAAGGAATTGCTATAATATCAAGTCAATTAACACAGCACATTAAAAAACTAAAGGAGCCTATGCCGTGAGAAGAGAAGAAGTGACAGAATTAAGTTCCAGCGGGGTTTCAGTTATAAATCCCATAACTTTCAACAGTATTGAATCCATAAAAGCTTTTGTTATAAATGAGTTGGAGAAAATTTTTCACACAAACTTTCCCGTAAATGAACAGTTTGATACAGAAAAAATTATTACAGAAATTCCTGAAGATATTGGAAACGAAGTACGTTTTCACTTTTGTCAATTTTTTCAGCATAAAAAAGGTCTCCCGTTAATAATGATTGCGGATGTAACAGTCCACGGAGAAGAGAAAGATGGATGGATCAAATACATTTCCTAAATATCCACCCCAGTTAACCTTCATTATTCTTTTAATAATAAAGCAACTACACTCAAAAAGGGAGATACACTATGGGAGTATTAAACAGAAAGCAAATCGCAAAGATGCTTCCTCACACTGGACCAATGTTATTACCAGAGCGTTTCATATGGTATGAAAAAGATGAAACATTGTTTGGTGAAGGAGAAATGATTATTGAAAAAGAAACATTCGCGCGCAAATTTCTGCGAAAAATGTTAGGTGGATTTTTCCCCAGCCTTTACAGAAACAGCTTCTTCATTGAACACCATTTTGGCTGTTTCCCTGGTGTAATGTTAATTGAATTTGCCGCTCAAACAGCAGCCTTACTCGTAAAAACAGCTAGTCCTGAAATCAAAGGACTTCCAATTATTTTGAGATTTAAGGATCAACCTCCAGAATTTGGCAGATTTCAAACAGTTTATGACGACTTCTTAATTGCCAAAGTAAGGCTAATCAAAAAAAAGCGTGGGATGTACTATTTTGAGACTATAGTTACGAAACAGGATGGTACGATCGTTCTTGAAACAGGTATGACCGGTGCAGCAGCACCAGAAAAATAAAATCATCACTAAAAAAGCCCCACGGACTCCGCGGGGCTTTTTCATATTCAAAGCGTGTATTTTTGTTACATGCTATATGCTATATGTTATATGACTACGCTATTTTAGTGATTTCTACTTCAGTGAAAAGTTGTTTGTGACCAAATTTAACTTTGTATCTTTTCTTTGGTTTGTGCTTGATGCCCCAAACTTTCTTATGACGTCCTTGCTCAACCAAGGTTCCTTCAACTTTTGCACCTTCGATGAATGGGGTTCCGATTTTTGCATCTTTTTCATCTCCAATAAAAAGCACTTCGTCAAAAGTAATAACTGCGCCAGCTTCTCCTTCAAGCTTTTCAATCTTGATCTTGTCCCCAACAGCCACCTTGTATTGCTTTCCACCTGTTTTGATAATTGCTAACATTTTTTTATGTATAATTTAAGCCATTTAGTTACTAAATCAGTATAACGTAAAAGGTAAACTATGTCAATACTGCCTTAATCCTCCTTACGCCACTTGATGATGCTTCTTCTTTTTGAATTTTGAAATTACCCAGTTCTCCAGTATTTTTGGCGTGTGGTCCTCCGCAAATCTCACGGCTAACCACTTCTCCAGCGTCATTAATAATGGAATATACTGTGACTTTTTCGCCATATTTGGATTCAAAAACACCCATAGCATCAATTTTTTTAGCTTGCTCCAAGGTCATTTCCTCACTCAAAACGTCCAATTTGGCATCTATTGCCCTGTTCACGAGGTTTTCTATCAATATGAGTTGCTCAGGCGCTACCTTTTCGCCGTGCGAGAAATCAAGCCGTAGTCGCTCTGGCGTGATATTGGAACCTTTTTGAAACACGTGATTGCCCAAAATTTGCCTTAGTGCAGCCAAAAGAAGATGCGCCGCGGTGTGCAATTTTCTCGTGTCTTCCCCAGAATCCTGCAATCCCCCCTTAAACATCCCAGCCGAAGCCGTGCGCGAAAGATCTTGATGTTTTTTCATTCTACGCTCAAATTCTTCTTCGCCAGCCCTAAATCCTCTTTTCTTTAATTCTTCTTGAATTATTTCAAAGGGAAATCCATAGGTTTGATACAAATCAAAAACCTTTTCAGGATCAACATCTTTACCAATCACAGGAGAATATTCTAAATTTTCCAATTGCTTAACGCCTATAGGATATAATTTATTTAGTATAGCCAATCCCTTCTCCAAGGTCTTTCTAAATTTATCTTCCTCTTTTTTTAATTCAGCAAAAATAATTTCTCTTTGTTTTTTAAGTTCTGGATAAAAATCTCCAAAATTTTGAATGACAATTTCAGCCACGCTAACCGTGAAATCTTTTTCAATTCCAATAAGTTTTCCGTAGCGCACTGCGCGACGAATAAGTCGTCGCAAAACATAACCAGCTCCAGTGTTAAGAGGAGTCACACCATCAGCAATCATAAAAACGCTAGCACGGATGTGATCAGCAATAATTCGAAAAGCTTTTTTTGTTTCCTCACTGTCTTGATAACCACATCCTGAAATTTCAGTAATTTTTTCAAAAAGAGGTTTGAACAATTCAGTTTCAAAAACTGTATATCCCCCATCAAGCACAGTTAACGTCCGCTCAACTCCCATTCCGGTGTCAACATTTGGCTTGGCAAGTTTTTCATATTTTCCTTCTGCCGTTTTGTTAAACTCCATAAAAACATTATTCCAAATTTCCATAATTCTAAAACTATCCACCAGATCTCCAAATTTTCCTTCGAGTTTTCCTTCCTCGGGACGCATATCATAAAACATTTCAGTGTCGCCTCCGCACGGACCAGTTGCGCCCGCAATCCAAAAATTATCATCCGTTCCAAGTGGAATGATGCGCACATTATTTTTTATCATTTCATCTTCGCCTGCAACTTCAACATCCATCCCGGCATCTGAAAAAACTTTTTGCCAAGTTGCAATCGCTTCCTCATCTCGCGGAATACCATTTTCACCCTTAAAAACCGTCACATACAATCTGTTTTTATCAAGTCCCAACCATTTTTGATTAGTCAAAAATTCAAAGCTCCACTGGATTGCCTCTTTTTTAAAATAGTCGCCAAAACTCCAATTTCCCATCATCTCAAAAAAAGTCAGATGGCGATTATCACCAACATCATCAATATCACCCGTGCGTACGCATTTTTGCACATTAGCAACACGATTACCTCCTGGATGCTGTTCGCCTAAAAGATATGGCACCAAGGGATGCATACCGGCAGTCGTAAAAAGCGTTGAGCCATCAGTTTCACGCGGAACCAAAGAAGCCGAAGGAATGATTGTATGTCCCTTGCTTTCAAAAAAATCAAGATATTTTTTTCTAAGTTCGTTTGCTGTCATAAAGGTAGCTTATTGGGCTTTAGCTTCTTAGCTTTTTAGGCATATACCTGCACAGCTTTGAGCCTTAAGTTAAATTAGTTTTTAACGATAATTTATTTCAACATTTTTTCAACTTGATGCTCAATAGCATTCCAATCATTACTACCAAATCCTTTCTTTAATTCATCTTTTTTCTTAAGCATTTCCATAATATCATCAACGGCAACATCCTTTTGATTTTTCGCTGCCCTCACAGCATCATCAATCGCATTGATTGTAAAGCTGTGCAATTTAATTTCTTTTTGCTCGGCAATACCCAATATAAATTTTTTCAAATCTACGTACATATTTTTTACTAATTATTAATTACTTTCTATTGTCTCCCCAAGTTATTCATTTGATGTTTAAGTTTAATAATTTCAAGCTGCATTTGCTGATGATCAGCAGTCAATTTTTTCAGTTGATTTTCCTTGAGAAGAGTTTCAGTTTGAAGTTGCGACTGTTTGTGTTTAAGTTCGCGCAAAACAACATCAACTTCAAGCATAGCACGCTCACTTCTTTTTATGTCAGAATCTTTGAGCATTATCGCCATCTGCAACTTTTTTCTCTGCGCCAACAATTCCGGATCCATTTGCATAATATTTTAAATAAATTCTAAAGGCTAAATTCTAAAGACTAATTCAAATCTAAAGGCTAATTTATAATTTGAAATTTAAACTTGATTTAGACTTTGGTCTTTAAGAATTAGACTTAAATAATTATTCCTCCACCCAACACCTCATTGTCATCCGCATAAAACACTGCGCTTTGCCCTGGAGTCACTGCCTTTTGTTTTTCCAAAAACTCCACAACGTAAAGCTTTTTTTCTTTTTTACTTGACCCGTCGCTCGTGAGCGACAGGTTTATTATACCACGCACCAAGGGATGACGATATCTGATCTTTACATTTATTTCCAATGGTAATTTTGGCTCATCTGCAATCCAGTTTTTGAGTTCAACTGTCATTGTTTTTTTGAAAATCTTTTCATCTTCTTCATTATTAGTAACAATGAGTTGATTGTTTTTAAAATCACGCTCCACCACAAAATATGGGCCATTACCACCAATATTAATTCCCTTGCGTTGGCCAATCGTATACGTCTCCAATCCACCATGCTCACCAATTTTCTTACCCTCGGTAGTAATAATATCTCCAGAAGAAAGTTTCAGATTGCGTTTAATAAATTTGGTTGGAGTTTTTTCCGGTGTAAAACAAAGGCCTTGTGAATCTTCTTTGTCAAAAACTGGCAAATTTAAATTTTGGGCAATTTTTCTTATGGCAGGTTTTTTATATGTTCCCACGGGAAACAAAATTTTTGCCAATTGCTCTTGCTTTAACGAATAAAGAAAATATGTCTGATCTTTTTCTTCATCACTTGAAGTATAGAGATGAAATTTTCCATTTATTTTTTTCACTTCAGCATAATGTCCAGTTGCCACAAAATCAGCGTCCATCTCTAACATCTTTTTAAACAAAAAATTGAATTTGATTCTTTCATTGCAAACCACGCAAGGATTCGGTGTGCGTCCCGCTTTTATTTCAGAAAGAAAATAATCCACAACTTCTTTTTTGAATTCTTGAGCGGCATTGGCAGTATAAAGTGGAATGTCCAAAATTTGCGCCACTTTTCGGGCATCTTGCTGAGATTCAACACTGCAACATTTGTTTTCTCTGAGTTCATCTTGTCCTGGTTCTTTCCAGAAATGCAAAAAAACGCCCACGACGTCATAGCCTTGCTCTTTCAGAAGTGCGGCCGCCACCGAAGAATCCACCCCAGCGCTCATCCCCACAATCACCCGCTTTTTCTTGCTTTCTTTTGTCATATACTCCACATAATAACACCATTTTTCCTCATTGTAAACAAAAATAGGGTCATATTCAAATTATGGTATTGAATTATTTTTGTTTTGCCTGTTTTCTTTTGAGGCAACAGAGAGCGACAGCGAACTCTTAGCGAGCAATCATAGTTCTTCGATTGCGAAGCGTGCCGAGAAAGGAATCAGGCAAAACAAAAAACAAGCTTCCTATTTTTTGAACCATAATTTGAGTATGACCCTATTTTTCACATCTTTCCAAGAAGTTTTCCTGCAATTCTCGTTTTTTCAAAATTTTCATTTTAGCAATTTCAGCAACATTATTATGCGACAACTCCTCGAGAATTTTATCGAATTCATATACTTTTGGATTAACTTCCAAGGCCATATCATTAATTCCCAGCAATTTGATTCCATCCAATGTTCTCACGCGAGAAAGTGCAACGTATCCCATTCCATATTCAAACGATTTGCCAAGGTCCATTTCCACAGCGTCCAAGGTCATTCCCTGACTCTTGTGAATGGTAATCGCCCAAGCCAATCGCAAAGGAACCTGAGAAATTGATGCCAGCTCATCGTCATCTTGTTCAATTGACCATTTTTCTGGATTTGCAACAATTGTTTTGCCAGAAACTGTTTTCACAATCGGCATTCCAATTGCGTCAAAGCCTATTACTTTTCCCAATGTTCCATTAACATATCCTTTTTCAAAATTATTTTTCACAAACATTACCACCGCATTTTTCTTGAGAAACAATGTTTCTGGAGCAAGGCAACCTTTCTTGGCGGCAGCAGCAACAAATTCATTTCCCTTGCTTGTCATTTCAAATATCCGCGCTTCTTCTTTTATTTTTTTAAGTTCCAAACTGTTAATAGCATCCACGTTAGCATTGTGAGTATAAAGTCGAGTTGGCGTGATGTCACTTTTAATACTTTTGTTTTGACGCGATAAAATCAAATCAAGAGTTTTTTGGCTGCAGGATCTTTTTCTAATATCATTTAAAATCTTGAGCATTTGTCTGTCTTCTTGTCTGTGCTGTTCTTCCAGATAACATATTTTGGGATTCATTTCCTCCCAAGCCTCCGATTCAATAACAAAGCGCGCTTCTTGTCCAAAACCTGTCACTGGTGGTAATTGAAAAAAATCTCCGCACAAAATAACTTGCAAACCACCAAACGGTGAAAATGGCTCTTTAAATTTTTTGCAAATTGCATTAACAATATCAAGCTGATGAGAATGCAGCATTGAAATTTCATCAATGATGAGCACGCTGACATTTTTAAATTTTTGTTTGTGATAACTTCTTTTCTTGAGTCTCGCATAATCTTCTTCGGTGAAAGTATCACTGATTCCCATTCCAGACCAAGAATGAATCGTTTGGCCGTTCATATGCGTTGCTGCAATTCCAGTGCTTGCCGTGACTGCCACGCCAATATTATTTTTCTTGAGATATTCAATATATTGCTTTAGCAAAAATGTCTTGCCGCTGCCAGCAGGCCCCGTCAAAAAAACATTGTGTCCAAGCTTCAAGATGTCGAGTGCTGTTTTTTGTTTCATAAAATAAGCTTAACGTGTTTGCATCTTTTGTTCAAGTGTCACAAACAAAAAAACATACTTTTGTATGTTTTAATGTTTTTTGTTTGAATCTTTATTGTTTGCTCGCATCAATCATTTTGCGTACTTCATCCAAATTCACTTGCGGACGCTGACGCTGAGGTTTGAACTTTTTGGGAGCAATGTGTTGCATTTGAGAAAGCGACATTGGATGATCTTTCGAGACATAGGCCTTGTGTTCAACTCTTTTTTCAGTTGCAGGAATGCCTTGAACATTTTGATTTTTTGGTGGAAAAGTTTTGACTGCATTTTTAACCGGTTGCCTTATTGATTGCTCTACTGGAGGAGCAAGCTCAGCATTTTCCTCCTGCTGTCTTTGCATTTTTTTCTCTTGATTAAGTTTTTCCTTAGCAGTCATCCGCTGATATTCTTTCAGACAATCCTTGCAAAAGGTCGGCCTTTTTCCATCTGGCTGAAAAGGAATTTGGATATTGTCTCCGCACATATCACAAATTGCATCAAATTTTGGCCTGTCATCGACTGGCTTGACGTAATAATCAGGATTTTCCTCCCCTTGCTGAATTTGGCTAATCTGAGGCTGTGGTTGATTATATTCCCCGAGATCATCTTGATTTATAGGTGCTTTTTCAGTTGTCACCTGTGTCTGGATCACTTTTTGAGGTTGTGAGGCACCAAGGGGCTCTGCAGCGCTTATAGGGGCCTGCGGCTCATTTTTTTGCTCAGCTGCGCCAGGTTGCTGTATTTGAGGTTTTTGTATGGTTTGCTGTATTTTAGGAGCAAAATTTTGATGAGCGCTTTGCGCAGTCTGAGGCTGCGGAGCTTTGTATTGAACATTATTTGGATTTTGAATAATTTGACCTGTTGGCGGCTTGTTGACTGTTTGAAAACCAGCAGCGGGCATAACACCAGCCCAACGAGAAATCTTATCTTCAACTTCTTCTTTGCTAGAAGCATAACGCTCACGTGAGTTGGCAATAATTTTTTCCTCATTTTCAGCAGTGTCTTCAATATACACAGGCGGCAGCACTTGAGCAGAAAAAGCATCGCCTGCAATTCCATCAATCATCAATTTCAGATAAATGTTATATTTTGGCAAATTCACAATATCATTTTGCACAAACACAGGCATAAATTCTTTTTCCAAAAATTCAGCATCCATTGCGCCAACACGAAAAGAAATGATTGTGCCAGCATTTCCAAAAATAGCATCGCGAACTTTTTCATCAATCTGAGTTATATATTGATTTGCCAAAATAAGATTGAGACGATATTTTCGAGCCTCAGACAAAATGTTGGCAAAAGATTCTGTTGCAAAGTTTTGAAATTCATCAACATACAAATAAAAATCTTTGCGCTGATCTTCTGGAATGTCCACGCGTCCCATTGCTGCCAACTGAATCTTGGTAATCATCATAGCTCCGAGCAGCGCACCATTATCTTCTCCGATTCGTCCTTTTGAAAGATTTATAATCAAAATCTTTTGAGTATCCATTGCATCGCGAATATCAAAAGAAGACTGAGTTTGACCAACAATATTTCTAATGAGTGAGCTGGACAAAAATTGTCCAACCTTGTTTTGGATCGGAGACACAACTTCTTGCAAAACCTTGTCACTCCATTTTGGAAATTCATCTACCCAAAATTGCCTGATCACAGGATCCGTAACTTTCTCCACCACACGCTCGCGATATTTTTTGTCTACCAAAATCCTTGTCACTCCAAGCAGCGTGCTCCCGGGATATTCCAAAAGTGCCAAAATTGCGTTACGCAAAATATATTCCAATCGAGGTCCCCAAGAATCAGCCCAAATCTTTTTGAAAACACCAATAAGGCCAGAAGCTACCAAATGTCTGTAATCAGGATCAACTGATTCCATAACATTAAAAGCCAGTGGATAATTCTGATCAGCTGGATTTAAATATATAACATCATTGATACGATTTGCAGGAACAGCTTTCAAAAGTTTCTCAGCAGTGTCTCCGTGCGGATCAATATAGCAAATTCCGTGACCATTGCGAATATCTTGCACCACCAAATTCTCCAGCAGGTTTGTTTTACCCATACCAGTTTTTCCGATGATATACATATGTCGAGTTCGGTCATCGGTTTTTATTCCGAAAACTCTCTCTTGATTTCTAAAGTTCGTTTTTGCAAAAAATGCAATTTCGTTTTTTTGAGCCATATATATAAAAAATTCTAAAGGCTAATTTTTAAAGTCTAATTCAATTCTAAATTCTAAAGTTTAAATTAAAATGCAGACCATTTATACTTTTTACTTTGTATTTGATTTAGTAATTAGTATTTAGACTTTAGACTTCTGCCAAAATTTATTCTATTGGTAAGTTGGAAGGGGCGCCACCACGCTTGGCTTCCACTCGAGAAAGCGATGGTGCCATAACATTCATATCTGGCAAATGGAAAACCGTCGCAAGCTCTTCACTACTCATAACCATTTCTGCCTCAGGAACTCCGTCCATACTCCTATTTCTATATCTTCGTAAAAGTTTTCGTTGTTTGTAAGCTAAGCGTGTTTTTCTTGTCCAATAATCCGCTTTAGTTTTTGAAATATTATCTGGCTTAAAACCATTCATATTATCATCGCCAAATTGTTTCAACCCTCCAGTAAATGAAGAAACAAATGTTTTGTCCATACTTTCACGTCTACCCAAAAGAATGAATCGCATTTTTGTATAAAATTGCAATTTTCCAAGATTGTCTTCAATAGCCTTAAGCACGTCACGTTCACCTGGAGAAAGACGAGTATCGAGTGGTGATTCTTCTTTTTTCTTTTCTGCCGGAAATTCAACTGGGGAATAAGTAGCTTTAAACAGATTGCTAAAAACATCCACGATATCCCGCCAAAACCTCTCTAGTATTGATTCTGTTTTTTTATCTCTTCCCTTTAGTTTTTCCGTTACCTTAGCGCCTTCTTTCGCTGCCCAAGCTGGCGAAGTTGGTTTTATAATAATTTGAAACCAAATTTTTAACCCCGGACCTAATTTTCCCATAACTTCAAGTAAACTTGATAACGGATCAATCATCGTGCCTGTAATATCTTCTTCAAACATCTTATACGTTCTAATTGGATATGCATTAGGACGAGTATACATAAAATCAGCACCCCAAAGATCCCATTGATTATTAGGAATTATTTTAGGAATATCATCAACATAATCAGGAACTTCAAGAATTTCCACATCTGGATATTGAGCATAAAGATGTGATTCCACAATATGCCGATATTTTTTCATTGTTCTGATATAAAAATGAACCATTCCTGCATCACTTACTAATTCTAAACTCATATAGTCCGTGAATGCTCCATCAACGTATTGTTCATATGTGTTAAAAGATTTTTCCACTCCAGCAAAACCAGCAAAAAGTGCTTCCATTGGTTTAGGACTTTTTTCAATATTTCTTGGCGGAATGAGTTCCAAAATCACCCAATCGGCTGAAGCCCAGAATATATCCTGCACGTGCCTGAGCCAATAGATTTTAAAAGTAAAAAATAAAAGCGGCGGCAAAATAATGAACCATACATAGCTCATCACTTGCGACGCCGCCTTTATATCTGCACCTATTCCAATTATTGAAGATGAAATAATGTCCATTATTTTTTCTTGCCCCGTTAAATTCGCCTTAGCGACTATTTAACTGGGGTATTTTTTCTTTTTCTTTTATAGCTCAAGACAACCTATTTTTTGATTGAATATGTTCCGCTTTTTGATTTGGCGAAATAGTTATTTAAGTTTATCACAATAGTTGATTTTTTCACATGTCTTATTTCCAAAACCTTGGCAAGAATTTCTTCTCTGCTAAGTGCTCCATCTTTTTTCTTCAAGATTTCTTCAATCACATCTTTCACTGTTCCACTTTTATATCCCCATTCAACCAAAGCATAAATCCCCCTTCCAACCAAAACAAAATTCTTATCTTTGATCAATTCATTATGCACGGTCTGAGCATGCGTTTTCTTTCTGTTTAAATGATATTGATCAATCTTTTTTGCAATATCTCGAAAATGAAGTGGACGAGATGCCTCTTTCAAAACCAAATAAGCTTTTTCTCGTGTACCTTTAGGTGAAATTTCTTTCCATTTTGCAAGCCCCCATTTTGAAAAAGTGTTTTGCTTGATCTCATCAGAAACTTCCAAATAATGCGTGAACATTTCCTTGGTCAAATCAAATGATGACAATTCATTTTTCATCAGCGCAAGCAATTCTTCAGCTGAAAGAGGTCTTTTTTGTGTTTTTAAAATTGCAACTGCAGCATTTTTAACTGCTCGCCATTTTTCAATATCAAAATCTGGCAATGAATATGAAAAAGCCAATTCTCCTTTGATTTCATTGTTTGCAATGTTATCGAAACATTCCAAGAAAAAAGAAACTGAAGACTCTTCGCTTTTTTGTCCTTTTCCAAGTGCAAACAAGAGCTCCTTCTCCCCCATTATACCACCATTGCTGGCAAGTGCCAACATAACTTTTTCTTGTATTTGCAAAAACAAAGTGTCGTTCTTTTTTTCTTTAACCTTTTTTAACACTTCGCGAATAACTTGCCTAACTCTTTCACGAGTTATGCTATATTTTTTTCCAATTTCCTCTAAGGTCATTGAGTGAGAATTGAAAACACCCCAGCGACTGAAGATTATCTCCTGAGAACGCTCAGAAAAATCAGCCACAATCTCCCTGAGTGCGTCTGAAAAAAATCCTGTCTTAATTTCTACCCCTTTATTTTCAACAATTGCTTTTTCCATTTACCCTGTTAAATAAGATTTGAACCCCCATTATCGGGAAGACAACTTACTTTTGATAAAATTTAAATATTTAGCACGTAAATTCTCCCGTCTTTTCAAATCTTAATTTTAAGCTCTTTAAGGATCTTAAAATTATTTAACAGGGTGAACTTTACGACTAAATTTGAATATATTAGATTTCAAATTATATTAACACATATTAAAATTTTGTCAACCCCGCACTAACTTTGCACTGTGCCAAAGGCGCAAACACACAAAAATGCCTTCGCAGGTGGTTTTGCTGATATTTGAAAATAGCCAGTAATAATCGATGATTTATTAAAAGTGCCAAGTTAGTGCGGGGTCAATAGGGCACAAAAAAATCAAGGAGTCTGGCAAAGACTCCTTGATTTGACACTAAATTTAATTCTTTTTTGCACTATCTCCGCATTTTGACATTCAAATCCTTTTCCAGCTTATTTGTAATGGACAACATAACATCATCAATTTCTTTTCCAGTCAATGTCCGCTCTTGCGCTCCCAAAATTATATGAAAAGCAAAGCTCGAAGTGTCATCCGCAAAATCAATTGCATCAAAAAGATCAACGTCTTGCACAAAGTCCTTGCCAGCTGACTGAATAACCATAAGAATTTCATCGATGCGCACATCTTTTTGTGCAAGCAAGGAAATATCCCTAGTCACAATTGGATGTTTTCGAATTGGCGTGTATTCCCTTTCGGCCTCAGAAATCTCTCGAACTTTCTCCATATCAAATTCAAAAGCAACAACTCTAGCATTAACATCAAAACGCTCCAACACAAATGGACTTATCTCTCCTATATAACCAATAGTAATTCCGCTGCCGGTGATTTTAATTTCTCCACTGCGAGTTTGATGCCAAATTTTCTTAGAAGATTCCACTGGATTATTTTGATGAACATCATAATAATGATCAATAATTCCAAGTTGGGAAAGCATTTTATCGATCACAGCCTTAGCGTCAAAAAAACTTGATTGGTATCTTAAATCTTGCTTATCGCTTTTTGAGCTTTTCTTTTCAACCACCATTGCTCCAACCAATATTTCTTTTTCAGTCGGAAGAACTTTCTCAGTTGGCAAATAAATATGCCCTATTTCAAAAATATGAAGTTCTTTGAAATTTTTAAGATTCTCTTTAACATTTTTGAGGATATTGGGAATTAAACTTTGGCGCAAAAGGGTTTGCTCGGGATTCATCGGCGCTTCCAGCTCCAAATGATTAATAGTTCCGATTTCAGCAGCAGCTGCATCTTTTTGCGAATAAAAAGAATAATTGTAAATTTCAGAAAAACCAAGTCCTACTAAAATATTCTTCATTGCTCGCGTAAAAACTCTTTTTTCATTAATTGGAGCAGCTTTAGCTGATACCAAGGGAGCTTGCGGCAATATTTTTTCGTATCCATAAATTCTTCCGATCTCTTCAATCAAATCCTCCTGCGTCGCAAGATCCAGCCTGAATGTTGGAATTTGAGCCTTTATAACGTTGCCAGAGCCAGAAACTTTAATACCCAAAAGCGATAATATTTTTTTGCTTTCCCCGAATGGAACTTTTGTGCCTAATAATTTATCAAGATAAGCAAGATCCAATTTTATTTCCCAAGTATTTTTCTTGCTTGCATATTCATCACAAGAACCAACAAATTTAGCCTCGGCAATATGCTCTAATATCTCAATAACCCTAACCATAGCTTTTTCAGCAATATTTGGGTCAATATCCTTTTCGAAGCGAAGCGCTGCATCAGATGAAATTCCCAAATTCATTCTTGTCTTACGAATACTAGCCGGATCAAAGGTTGCGGCCTCCAAAACAATATTTTTGGTTTGATCGCTTACTCCAGTATCAAGTCCACCCATAATTCCCGCCAAAGCTAAGGCATTTTTAGGATTAGCAATCACAATATCGTCATTGGAAAGTTTTTTTGTTGTACCATCTAAAATTATTATTTCCTCATCTTTTTTAGCTTTGCGTATAATAATTTCAGCTTTCTTACCATTAGAAATTTTATCAAAATCAAACGCATGGAGGGGTTGTCCAATTTCTAACATTACATAATTTGTTGCATCCACTATGTTATTTATTGGACGAATGCCGCAGCACTGCAGACGACTTTTTAGCCATTGCGGAGAATCACAAACTTTAATATCCTCCAACACAGCTCCAATATAACGAGTACAGATAGTTTTATCCTCGATTTTCACAGAAAGCTTATCTGTTTTTTTTCTTGATAATACTAATCCATCATAATCATAATCGATAGAATTTCCTTCCAGTGCAGCAATCTCTCGCCCCATTCCTACATGAGAAAGAGCATCGTGAGCACGATTAGCTAATATATCAATTTCAATTATAGCATCATCCAAATCAAAAACAGTACTTATTGGTTGACCTATCTCGCTTTCTTTTTCCAAAAGCAAAATTCCGGCATGACTAGTTCCCAACCCAAGTTCATCTTCAGCGCAAAGCATACCATAAGATTTTTCTCCCCTAATTTCACTTTCCTTAATTTTGAAATTTCCAGGCAAAATACTTCCAACAGTTGCAACAGGAACCTTGTCTCCTACTGAGATATTATTAGCACCGCAAACAATATTCAAAATTTCCTTGCCAATATTCACTTTTACCAATTGCAACTTATCCGCATTTGGATGCTTTGATATTTCCAAAATTTCTCCAACAACAACACCATCAAGCTTATTTTCATTTTCCTCGATACCCTCAACTTCAAAAGCATGCAGCATCAAAAGCTGTGCCAATTCTTTTGGACTTTTTTCGGTTGCTGAAATTTCTTTAAGCCAATTGTAACTATATTTCATAAGATAATTCTTGATTCGTATTAATTCTTTTTAGATTTGTAAAAATTTGTATTTTCTTAGAATTGATCTGTAAACCTTTTATCGCCACTATGAAAAAGTCTAATATCATTAATCTTGTTACGCATCATTAAAAGTCTTTCCAGTCCAAATCCCCAAGCAAATCCCTGATATTTACCCCTTGGATAACCAGCCGCCTCAAATACAGCTTGATTTACCATGCCAGCTCCGCCAACCTCCAACCACCCACCGCCCTTACAAGATGGGCAACCTTCTCCACCACAAACTGTACAACTAATATCAAACTCAAAACTAGGTTCAGTAAAAGGAAAATAACTTGGACGTAATCTCACGTTAATTTCTTTTTTAAAAAATTTAGAGAAAAATTCTTGAGCAATAAATTTAAAATTTCCCACATTTACATCATCCCCAACCATCAAAGCTTCGAATTGATAAAAGGAGTGTTCATGAGTGGCATCAGTTGCCTCATTACGAAAACATTTTCCTGGTGCAATAATACGAAATGGAGGTGTGTGTGTCTGCATAAATCTAATTTGCACTGGCGATGTATGTGTTCTCAATAAAATCCTTTCTTGTTGTTTACCTGCCTGTCCGGTAGGCAGGTCGTCAGTTGTCTGTTGTTTGTTATTTTTGAGCCAAAAAGTATCCCACTTGTCGCGCGCTGGATGATTCTTGGGAATATTAAGAGCATCGAAATTATAAAATTCCGTTTCAACCTCTGGGCCATCGGCAATTTCAAAACCCATCGAAGTAAAGATGTCTTCCAATTCATTTTGAATTTTTGTAAGTGGATGAAGATGACCTCGCTGCAATTTTTTGGCTGGCATTGTCACATCGATCTTTTCGGCTGCAAAATCAAAACTTTTTTCCTTAAGCTCTTTTTCTTTTGCAGCAAGAACGCTTTCAACTTCAATTTTTGTTGCATTTGCAATTTGTCCCACAATCTTTCGCTCCTGCTCGGTCAAATCTTTAAGACTCTTGAGAATGTTTGTAAATTCACTTTTTCTTCCTAAGAATTTGATTCTCAAGTCATTAAGCTCAGCCAAAGATTCCACTGCTGCAATTTCAGCCAAAGCATCTTCTTTAATTTTTTCAATTTTTTCTTCGAGCATATTATTTCTTTTACCCTGTTAAATTAAACCTTGTTTAAATTTTGCTTAGGCAAAATTATTTAACAGGGTGAATAATTATTTTTACAAAGCCCAATTTTCCTATTTTCAAAACCTTACCATCAAATTCTTTTGTGACAAGCATTTGAGGGTCAAGCAGTTTCTCATCATCAACTGACACACCGCCTTGTTCAATTTTGCGACGAGCATCTCCCATACTGGAAGCATTTTCTGATTTCACAACAAGTTCTGATAATTTCATTTCTTCAGAAACTTCAAACTCGGCAATATCAGTTGGGATTTCTTTTTTGGAAAATGTGTTAATAAAATATTCTCTTGCACTTCTTGCCAATTCTTCTCCGTGATAAATTTTTACAATTTCTCCAGCCAAACGAAGTTTTGCGTCGCGAGGATTCAATATTTCTTCTTGCATTTCTTTTTCAATTTGGGAAATATCTTCCATTGGAATGCGCGTGCAATGCACAAAATATTTTCCAATAAGTTCGTCGCCCATGCTCATCACTTTTCCAAACATCAAATTAGCATCATCAGTCAAATTGATTGTGTTTCCCCAAGAAGAACTCATTTTGCGACCATCTGTGCCTTCAATCAAATCTGTCATCAACACATCCTGAGGCTTTTGTTTGTATTTTTTTTGCATTTCACGTCCAGCCAAAAGATTGAAACGTTGATCAGTTCCACCAAGTTCCAAATCAGCTTTCAAAACGACACTGTCATAACCTTGCATCAATGGATACAAAAGTTCGCGCAGTGAAATTCGCGTTCCCCTTTCCAATCTTTTTTTGATATTATCACGTGCAATAAATTCAGCTAAAGAAAAAATATCAGCTTGCTCAGAAATTTCGTTATATGTAAGCTTTCCCAACCAATCAGAATTTTTAACAACTTCAACCTTGCTCATATCCAAAATTTTTCCTGCTTGCTCAAAATATGTTTCCAAATTTTTCTCAACCACTTCTCTCTCTAGCATTGGACGTTCGCTTTCTTTGTCGGAAGTGTCTCCAATCACACCTGTGAAATCGCCGATCAGAAAAACAATCTGGTGCCCCAATTCTTGCAAGTCTCTCAATTTCAAAAGCGGCACAGCTCGACCCAAGTGAATATTAGGGCTAGTCGGATCAGTTCCAAATTTAATACGCAGCTTCTCGCCACCAAGAAGTCTCTTTTTGAGATTTTCGCGATCGATAATTTCATTGACTCCTCGTGTTAAAATCTCCTCAATCAATTTTTCTTGTTGTTTTTCCATTTACCCTGTTAAATAAGATTTGGGCTTTTAAAAAAGAAAACCCATCTATTAAAGTTAATTTTTTTAATTTTATCCACAACATTATTTAATTCAAGAGCCCAAATCTTAATTTTAAATTTTTTAAGAAAATTTAAAATTATTTAACAGGGTGAATAATGTTGAATTTTTCATTGCTAAATATAGACTTATAATACCAATTTACAATACTTTTTGCAACACCCAATCTTGGCTCCACAAAAGGTCAATTTGACGAGCCATTGACTTAATATCCAAAAAGGTGTATAATAATATATTGTGGGAAAATTGTTTCCTGCAGCAGTACCAAGTCAGATCTTTCACAATTTCATATACATACCAAAAAAGGAGAAGTGCCATGATAATATCTCTGATTCGAAAAATTAACCGCTGGTGGCTAAGTAAAAAATTTTTATCAAAGTGCATAATAGCAGTTATTTGTGCAATATCGCTCTCTAAAATATTTGAACAAGTGCATCAATTTGTGCAAATAAAGCTATCAGAGACAATCGCTGAACGTATTATGTTTAGTGTTTCTGTTACAGTACTACTCATAACATCGTATCTTCTTACGATAGCATTACAAGGCAAAGAGAAGCTACGTAATATAAGCAATTATGACACATTGACAGGGCTTCACAGCAGACATTTTTTGGAAGAAAACAAATCACGCATTATAGCTGAAGCACGTCGTCATGAATGGTGCGTTTGGGCTGTTATGCTAGACCTTAATAAATTCAAACCTATCAACGACAGGTTTGGACATCACGAGGGTGATCGATTGCTTAAATATTTTGCAAGACGATTATTGGATGTGGTACGAGACACTGATCTCTGCGTGAGGTTAGGTGGAGATGAGGTTGTCATAATAGGCAGTGATCCTAATTATGATGCTGTCACAACTCTAGTTGAAAGAATTTTGAAAGATATGGAAACATGGTCGCTGGAGATTGAAGGGGTAACAATCAAGATGACAGCAGCTGTTGGATTCTCAACCAAAAGACTTTTCAAAGGCAGCAGCATAACTCTTGAGGAAATAATTAAAGAAGCTGACGACGAGATGTATAAAAATAAAAAACAAGTCAGTTGATTTTATTAAAAAAGCCAAAAAAAGCCGCCCCGATAAAAAATCGGGACGGCTTTTAAATTTGCAGAAAAATATTTTTATAAAAGTCCTAATCTTTTTTTGGCTTCGAAAATTTGATGGTCGTTCATTTGACCGGATTTTTTCATTTGTTCAAGAGTTTTCAAAATGTCAGCTTTGTTTTTTTGAATATTGTCTGGTGTCATCACTTTTTTCATCAACTTCTCTCTTTCTTCGGGACTCATTTTTTCCAATTTTTTCATCGCCATCCTCTGCATAAATCCCATATTTTCAGGATCCAAAGGATTAGCGTTCTTTTTCTTGTCGTCAGATTTCTTTTTGAAAGCATCTAATATACCCATAGTTTTTATTTCTTGTATTTAAGTGTTAATTCATAACTCGTAACTAACAGTGCTGTTGCGATAAAAACTGAAGAATACGTTCCGAAGGTAATTCCAACCAAAAGAGCCAGCGCAAAAAATTTAATCGATGCTCCACCAAACAAATATATTGCCAATAAAGTTATGATTACAGTAAGAGAAGTGTTGATTGAACGCACAAGTGTTTCGTTCAAGCTTTGGTTGACCACTTCTGGAAATGGAACCTTCTGTGAACTTTTAAGCAAGTTTTCTCGCGTTCGGTCATATACCACGATGGTGTCGTGAACAGAAAAACCAAGAATTGTAAGCAGCGCTGCAATAAAAGGAATGCCGATTTCAATTCCATAAAAATGTCCTAGCACTGAGAAAACTCCCATTGTGATCAAGATGTCATGCGCCAATGCGATTACTGCTCCTGCGCCATATTTCCAAGACTCAACCGGACGAGACACTTTGCGAAAAGCCCAAGCAATATATGCCATAATGGCCATAATCGCCAATATTAGGGCATTTACTGATTTTGATTTTAATTCGCCAGAAACTGATGAGTTGAAAAAATCAACACTGGACTGAGTTGTGCCTTGATATTTTTCGCTAATCGCTTTCCAAACATCACTATTTGTTTTGTCGTTTGTGCTGTCATCGCCTGAGGCATAACGAATTACCATCGAATTATTTTCCAATCCCTGCAAAGTCAAACTTTTCAAACCTAAATCTTTAAGCGTTTCCGTAACATCTTCCTTGGAAGGAACTTGCTCGGCAAATTTAACCACCATTCTCGTTCCACCAGTAAAATCAATGTCATATTTCAATCCCCACACTGCCAAACTCAAAATACAAAGGATGGTTAGTACCCCTGAGAAAATATATGCGTATTTAGCTTTTCCAATAATATTAAACATAATTTTTACTAATTTTCAATTTTCAATTCTCAATTTTCATTTAATTTTCAATTCTTTAATTTCTTAAATGAATTTGGGTTTGATCATTGTAATATTGTGAATTATTTGGAAATTGTAAATTGATCATTGTAAATTAATCTGATATATCAGATTTGCGTACTCCTACCATCCACATTCTATTATGGATCCAGTCGCTGATGATAACCTTAAGCATTGTTCTGGTGATTATCACAGCAGTAAACATTGAAACCACAACTCCAATAAAAAGTGCAGCTGCAAAACCTTTTACAAAACCCGTACCCATAAGATACAAAATTCCAGCGGTCAGCAAAGATGAAATGTTGCCGTCGCGAATTGACGTCCAAGCACGCTTGAATCCTTCTTCAAGTGAATTTGCAATTGTTCTTCCACCACGTATTTCTTCTTTGGTTCTTTCAAAAATCAAAATATTAGCGTCAACCGCCATACCAATTGAAAGCACAAATCCTGCAATGCCAGAAAGTGTCAGGGTGATTCCCGTCATTTTGAAAATAGTTATCATCAGCACAGTATAAATAAGCAAGGCTAATGATGCAACAAGCCCCAGGAAGCGATAGAAGATGAGCATAAAAACAACAACTGCTCCGAGGCCTATTGCTCCAGCAATCAAAATACTTCTAAGCGAATCTGCTCCAAGAGTTGCTTCAACGCTTTGTTGACCAACTAATGTCAAAGGAACTGGCAGAGCACCTTGATTTAATCTGTCAGAAATATCCTTGGCTTCTTTGAATGTATAATTTCCCGTAATCACAGCTTGCCCGTTTGTGATTTCAACTTGAACGGTTGGCGCTATTTGCAATTGTCCATCCAAGAAAATTGCGATTTCTTTTCCTAGATTTTTTTTGGTTAGTTCTGCGAAAAGCTTTGTGCCTTCTTCGTCAAATTGAAGAGAAACTTCCGGTTCTCCCAGACCTTGTCCATTTGAATATTGCGCTGTTGCACTTTTTAAATTTTTTCCGGTAAGCGCTGTTGTTTGATATTTGAACTGTTCATATTGAGAAGGATCTTTTTTGGCAAAAAGAATGTGCTCAGAACGAACTTCTTTTTCCTCTCCTTCGCCACGCTGCTCAACAAATTTAATAATATGCCATCCATATTGAGACTCCACTAAGTCAGGATAAATTTCTCCTGGTTTCAAATTGCTTTCGAATAAAATCTTATCAAATTCTGGCACAAAAGCACCTTTTTTCACAAAATCCAAATCTCCTCCCTTATCCTTGGAGCCGGGATCTTCACTATTATCCTTGGCAAGCTGTGCAAAATCCCCACCCTTTTTAACCTCATCAAGAATTTTTTGCGCTTTTTCTTTTGCCTGAGTGTTCATCTGATCGAACATTTGTTGAACTTGCGGATCAACAGGACCTTCTTCTTTAAACTCCAAAAGTGGAGCATCTTTAATTTTAGCCTTAGCTTCTTCAATGTCTTTAATACCAGGGAGTTCAACAATAATACGGTTTTCATCGCCACTCTTGGCAATTTGCACCAATGGCTCCCCCACACCAAAAGCATTCACGCGCCTTTCAATGACAGTCTGGGCGCCCTCCATTGCTTCTGCCACTTTTGATGGATCAATATTTGAAACATCCGCCTTATATTCCAAATGAAATCCTCCTTGCAAATCAAGTCCCAATTTCAATTTAAACTTATTCAGTGCATCATAAAGTGGTGTTATTTTTGAAACTGCCTGTGGATATGCAACAAGACCGGCAACCACAGCCAAAACGATTACCCCAGCAAATTTCAATTGTAATTTTTTCTTTATATTCATAGGTTTAATTTTATATCATTTTTTTCAAATAGGCAATATTTCATAAAAAATAGGCGCACAGTGTGAGCCTATTGTATAAAAACAATAAATTGTTAGACATCAAGGAGTAGGAATAAATGAAAAAACTGCGGAATTTATACCTTGAACATTAAAGCCTGTTTTTTCGAGTTGTTCACATATTTTCTTCATCCCACTGCCACTCCAGCCACCTTTACGGCTATCGCCAAGAACCTGCACTAGCGTGGTATAAGATTCCCCAATAACGCTTACGTTTGCGGCATTGTCAACTTTCAATATCATTTCGATATTGGGCAGCCTTAACTCTTCAAGACAATCGGTTATTATTTTCTTGCACTTTGCAACTTCAAAACTTGTTGCGACGCTAATTGTCACGATACGTTTCCCCTTTTTACAGTTTTTCGACATATCATCCTCCAATACTTGTGATTTTAAGAACTATATTACTGACAGCATAAAACAAATAAAGAAAATTGCCAAGTTTTAGACAATTTCCATTTTTAACCCTAATTTGTTAGCGACTTCTTTGATAACTTTTTTTGATCCGTCATTACTAAGACGCTCAAGAACTTCTTGATATGTCAGCCAGGCGTAAGCTTTGTTTTCAAAATCAATTTTTACTTTTTCCGTTTGCGTTTCAGCGGCATAATATACGGCGTTTTTAAAAATATAAATTCCTTTGTTTTGCAAAATTCTCTCTTTTTTTTCATTACCTTTGGCAGTATAAAAATAATGCACGGACTCACGAAAATTTGGCAAAATTTCAAGGTCATCAATACTTGTTTCCTCAAAAACCTCACGTCTGAGTGTTTGCTCTTCGCTTTCGCCATTTTCCATATGCCCTTTTGGAAAATCCCATTGCCAGCTGCGGTATTGCACCAAGAGAAACAAGGTTTTATCCTCGCTTTTTCGATATACAACACATCCTACTGATTTTTCAAATGATAAATATTTCATTTCTTCTTTTTCATGGGACTTACGCATTTTCTCAACGATTTCTTATTTGGCACGCTTTTGGATGAATGCTCAATATCCAAAAGCTCAAAGAGTTGCTGTCGCCAACAATTGGCCAAAAAAGAAATGTTTCGAAATGCGTAACTTCTTTTTTATTTAAATTTTCACATTTTTATCTATATAACAATTATACAATCAAGTTGTTAAATAATCCATTAAAAACGAAAAGATGCTGGTTTTCCAGATCTTTTCGTTTAATTCTTATTATCCATTAGCATCTAGTTGTACTTCTGACTTAAGGCAACGTGGTTGCACTTCTTGTCTTTGAAGTATCAGAATAGTTTTTTACTGTTGCCTTACGAATCTTTACACTAAATTTATATTTGGTGTCGGGCATTAAGTTAGTTATTGAAACGTTCTCTCTACCTTTTTTACCAAGTTCTACGTTAAATTTACGAATTTCAACTTTTCCAGTTTCTGTGTTTCTGACCCTAACCCGCAAAACAACGTCCTTTTTCTTTAAGTCTTTGAAGATAACAGGCAAAACAACTGAGGTGCGTTTAACGTCTTTAATCTTATTTATCGTAGGACGGTCAGCGGCTTGTGCGCCAAATGCTCCAAATAAACTAGTCAGTGCAAATATCGAAGCTAAGATGCCAATTGATAATTTTTTCATTAACAATTGCATATTTTTATGTAAAGTTAATTATTAACTTTAAACGACTTTACCGAATGACCGACCTTTATTGGAATCGTTCCGTCATCCAGAAGCCCTTCGCAAGTTAATACAAAGCAGCTTTTTATATATTTCTCAGCTTATTTTATGCCTATTTTCCACAACAGTTTTTAAATTTCTTTCCGCTTCCACAGGGGCAAGGATCATTTCTACCAACGTCGTCCTTTTTGACAAATGGTTTTTGCGCTGCAGCAGCTTCATTGTTGCCAACCTGTTCTTTTGAAGTCTCATTGCTAAATTGAGCAGGACTATCCTCGGCTCCGTGAAATTGAATATTTTTGGGTGCAGCTTCTTTTTGGACTGAAGGCTCAGCTGAAACCATCGAGACCTTGAAAATTGTTCGCACGGTTGTCGAACGCATATTTTCCATCAGGTGAGAAAACATATGAAAAGCTTCTCTTTTGTATTCAATCAATGGGTCACGTTGTCCATATCCACGAAGTCCAATTCCTTGACGCAAATAATCAATTTCATCAAGATGATTCATCCAAAGTGTGTCTATGGTTTGCAAAATGATTGCCTTTTCAATTTGTCTTAAAGTCTGCGCTCCAATTTCCGTTTCTTTTTGGATATATGTTTCCTTTACCTTGCCCATTACATATTCCATCATCAAGGAAATTTTTTCAACACTATTTTTTGATTTGTCATCCCGAATCTGCTCAAGTTTTTTTCTATCATTTTCTGAAAATGGAAAGATGTTTTGCAATTCCGCTGCAATAATTTCAATATCCCAAGCATATTCTTCGCCAGTACAGTGAACTGAGATGTTGCGCTCAATTTCTTCTTCGACATATTGCATAATTTCAGCTTTCACATCGTCCGTTGCTAAAATTTCTTTACGCTTTTTATACACAACTTCGCGCTGCTTGTTCATCACATCATCATAATCCAAAACATGTTTTCGAATGTCGAAATTATAACCTTCAATTTTGGATTGTGCGCTTTCAATGGTGCGAGAAATGATGGCGTTTTGAATTGGCTGATCTTCTGGAAGTCCTAGCGTATCCATCATATTTTTAAGCCTGTCCCCTCCAAATCTTCGCATCAATTCATCTTCCAGTGAAACATAGAACTGTGATGCCCCAGGATCTCCTTGACGACCTGCGCGTCCTCGAAGCTGATTGTCAATGCGACGCGCTTCATGACGCTCTGTGCCGATGATATACAAACCTCCAACCTCCCTAACTCCTTCTCCAAGTTTGATGTCAGTTCCGCGACCAGCCATATTTGTGGCAATCGTTACAGCTCCACGCTGACCTGCGCCTGCGATAATAGCAGCTTCCCTTTCATGATGCTTGGCGTTTAAAACTTCGTGTGCAATTCCTTCGCGCGTAAGAAGCGCGCTCAAATATTCCGATTTTTCAATGGCAATAGTTCCAACCAAAAATGGCTGACCTTTTTCATTGTTTTCTTTAATAGTTTGAACAATCGCATCAAATTTTCCTTTCTCAGTTTTATAAACCACATCCGGCAAATCTTTTCTGATCAAAGTTTTGTTTGTTGGAATTTCCATCACATCAATTTTGTAAACTTTTGCAAATTCTTCAGCACTGGTTGAAGCTGTTCCTGTCATTCCGGCAAGCTTTTTGTACATTCTGAAATAATTTTGAAAAGTGATTGTCGCCAATGTGCGAGATTCTTTTTGAACCTCAACACCTTCTTTTGCCTCAATTGCTTGATGAAGACCATCGCTATAGCGACGTCCTTCCATAAGTCGTCCTGTGAAATCATCCACGATAATAACCTGTCCGTCTTTTACAACATATTCTTTATCAAGCTTAAACAAAACTTGAGCGCGAAGTGATTGCTCCAAATGATGCACGTAATTTATTTTTCCAAGTTCATAAATATTTCCAACCCCCAAATCTTTTTCGACTTTAGCAATTCCATTTTCCGTCAGCGTCACGGCTTTCATTTTTTCGTCCACTTCATAATCTTCTTTTTCTCTAAGACGCGGAACCAATTGAGCAAAACGCTGATATAGTTTTGTTGATTCACTGTCCGGCGCTGAAATAATAAGCGGGGTGCGAGCCTCATCAATCAAAATTGAATCGACTTCATCAACGATGGCATAGTTAAGTTCTCTTTGTGACATTTGCTCCAAACTTTGCACCATATTGTCACGAAGATAATCAAAACCAAATTCATTATTTGTTCCATAGGTAATATCACAGGCATAAGCCTCACGCCGCGTTATTTCAATCAAATTTTCCATCTCCACACTCACTTCGTCGCCATCAAAAACTTGCGGTTCATACAAATATGAAACGTCATGCATAATGCACGCAGTTGAAAGTCCAAGAGCGTTATAAATCGAACCCATCCAATTGCAATCGCGCTTAGCCAGATAATCATTCACTGTCACGACGTGAACACCCTTTCCTTCGATAGCATTAAGATAAATTGGCAAAGTTGATGTTAAAGTTTTTCCTTCGCCAGTTTTCATTTCTGTTATCGTTCCTTTGTGAAGAGCAATCCCGCCAATCATCTGCACGTCAAAATGCCGTGTTCCGTTTACGCGCTTGGCAACTTCTCGCACCGTGGCAAAAGCCTCTGGCAAAATTTCATCAAGGGTTTCTCCCTTGGAAACCCTTTCTTTAAATTCCTTGGCTTTTCCTTTCAAATCTTCATCAGAAAGAGCAATCATTTTTTCTTCAAAGGAATTGATTTTTGTTACGATCGGTTTAAGTTTATTTATCTCTCGTTCATTTGAACCGAATATTTTACTGAATAATGTCATATACTTATAATTTTCAATTACCAATTTACAATTTTCATTTAATTTTCAATGCTTGAAATTTCCAAACACATGTTTGTCATTCCCGTGAAAATGGGAATCCAGAACAGAGCCTAACTGATGCGTAAAATCCTAGATTCCTGATTAGGTCCAGAGGTCCAGAATGACATGAGTTACTATTTTTAACGCAAACCAAAACCCTATTTTATAGGGCTAATATTTTATACATCTTTAGTGTTTGTTTCTTTGCTTATTCTATATCAAAAAACCCCTCCCGTAAAGGAAGGGTTTGGTTTGTAAAATTTGCTAAAATGATTGCAGCATGATTGATCCATCGGGGGCGACATCGGTGCAGGTTCCGCGTAGGAATGCTTTTTTTCCAATAACAAGCATTGTTTTAATTTTATCAGCAATTTGACTGTCTGATTTCACAATCACACGCACAGGATATGCAGCATCATTGTCCAAATTACCCTTGGCATATGTGCCACCTGTTGGAATTCCTTCTGTAATTTGCACACTCCAAAACAAATTTGTGTTGGGTGTCATTGTTTTATCCTTGCACTGCTGCCATTGCGATCTAACAAGTTTTTTTCTTTCTTCGGAAGTTTCTTGAGCAACCGGAGCTTTCTTTGGCTCAACAGTTTTGCTTTGACTTGGATTTGCAACTGCAGGGTTTAAAGATTTTACCTCAGCACTTGCTTGAATCGTTTTGGGAGCAACAACAACGGGGGCAGGTTTTTTCTTGGCAAAAAGCAAGAAAGCTCCAGAAACAACTCCCAAAAAAATAACAAAACCTAGGACGATTTTTATTTTTGTATCCATTTTTTTAAAATTAATTAACCTTTTATCTGCTAATATTATTATACCACAAAAAACAAAAAAAAGCTTTCTAGCTTTCTTTTGTTTAAGAAGATATTCTCAAATTGCTACGTTTTAAAAATCTTAGAAACGTGCACTTTCATCAAGCACAACTTTCTTTTTAAGTGAAATTGCACCTCGTTTTTTTAGTGTTCTAAGTTTATCTTTAAGATGTGTAACTTGCGCTTGCAATTCATCAACAACCATATCAATCGAAGCTTCAATGCTCTCAGTGGTGTTGTCAGCACGAAACATATTGCGTGGGGTGTGCAGCATAACTTCTACACGAAATTTTCCTTTTTTGTCCAAATCAATCTCAACTTCACTCTTCATAATATTATCAACAAATTTATCCAGCGTGCTAAGTCTCTTTTCGATGTATTCCTTGGTGGTCACGTCGATCTCAACTCCCTTGAAAAAAAATCTCATGTTTTCTGTTGTGCTCATACGGTTTTTATATTAATAAATTAAAAATATCTACTAATTTTCATTTTTCAGTTCTCAATTTTCATATAATTTTCAATTACTAAGTTATTGTGTCATTGATACTTAAATGTAAATTGGAAATTGATCATTGAAAATTCTTCTAGAATCCCAAATAATTCACTTCCTCTGTCAGTTGTATTCCAAACTGATCTCGCACTTGTTGTTTAACAAAACTTACTAGCATTATAACATCTGAAGCTGTCGCCTCGCCAGCATTGATAATATAATTTGCGTGCTTTTCACTGACCTCAGCTCCGCCGATTTGTTTTCCTAAAAGTCCCGCCTGCTCAATAACCCAACCTGCTGGCAAAGTTTTATTTCTCACGGGAACACCTTTTTCTTTTTCAAATTCCTGACACAATTTTTCATTTTCAACCACCGGATTCATAAAATATGAACCAGCGCTTTTAACGCCATTTAAACCCCTGGCCGAACGTGTCATTATTGTGTCTGTGACAAGTTTTTGAATTTCAGAAATTTCACCTTTTTGCAAAATAAGTGTAGTTGAAATAACTATCAAATTTTTATTTTCTTTGAAAATGCTTGTTCTGTATGCAAAATTACATTGTTCATTTTCAAAAGTTTTTAATTCCATTTTTTCAGTGTCAAAAGCAGTCACATTTTTAACGCAAGATTTTATTTCCGAACTGAAAGCTCCAGCGTTTCCCCTGACCGCACCACCAACTGTCCCCGGAATTCCAGCTAATTTCTCCAATCCGGAAAGACCTTGCTGCGATGCTGTGTTTATAAGCTTAATAAGCGGCACACCAGCTTGAACGTCAATCATATCATCATTAGCAGAAATTTCATTCATCTTTATTTTTATAATAAGACCAGCAAAACCATTGTCACTGACAAGCAAATTTGTTCCGCCACCCAAAATGTAAAAATCTATTTTTTTATCCTTAGCAAAAACCAACGCTTCTTTCAATTCTTCAACCGAAAAAACTTCGACATAATATTTTGCGTTTCCTCCAATACGAAAAGATGTAAGCGGCGCCAACAAGATATTTTCCTGAATATTTATCATAATTTTTGTGTTTAAAATTTAAATTTATTAGCAGTTACGCATTTCGAAACATTTCTTTTTTGGCCAATTGTTGGCGACAGCGACTCTTTGAGCTTTTGGATATTGAGCATTCATCCAAAAGCGTGCCAAATAAGAAATAGTTGAGAAAATGCGTAAGTCCTATTTTATTTTACATTTTTTATGCTCTCTGATTTTCTTCCTTCCTCAAAAACAAACACTGCAATCATAGCCACCGCTACTGCTACCCAATCTTGCCACATAATTGGTGCCATATGCAAATATTTTTGCAAAAATGGCAGATACATAAACAAAAGAAGCATTGCGGTAGAAAGAACAGCGGCACCTATGGCATATTTATTTTTGAAAAAACCTATTGTAAAAACTGAAAGTGTTTCACTGCGAGCTTGCATCAAGTTGACCATCTGAGTCATTGCAAGCACTGCATATGCCACTGTTGTTGACCTAATATATAATACGCTATTAGGATCAATTTTATTACCAAAATCCCAGCCACCTCTTTTCATTGAAAGAACAAACGCAATCACAGCGCCAGTTGCCATAATAAGTCCCACTCGCAGCAATCGCCACACGCCAGCTGAATCAATCACTTTTTCTTTTGCGCTAAATGGTTTTCTTTTCATCACATTTGGCTCCGATGGTTCCAGACCAAGTGAAAATGAGGGAAAGATGTCAGTTCCAAGATCAATAGCCAAAATTTGCACCGCTGTTATTGGCACAGGTATTTGCAAGAGAACTCCAATGATTACAGTGAAAAATTCACTCACATTTGAAGTAAAAACATAGTATACAAATTTTCTTAAATTTTGATAGATGGTTCTTCCCTCTTTTATTGCTCGCACAATTGAAGCAAAATTATCATCAAGCAAAATCATATCAGAAGCTTCTTTTGCCACATCTGTTCCAATAACCCCCATTGCAACTCCAATGTCAGCTCTCTTGAGCGCAGGAGCATCGTTGACACCATCGCCCGTCATTGCAATCACGGCGCCACTTTTTTTAAGTAAAGTTGCGATACGCAATTTTTGCTCTGGAGCAATTCGTGCAAAAGCCACCTCCTTTTCCAAAATTTTTGCAATCAATTCGTCGTCGGACAACAAATCAAGCGCTCTTCCGTTTATAACTTCGGCGTTTGTTGATTTTAAAAGTCCAACCTTTTTGGCTATAGCCTCCGCAGTAATTTCATAATCCCCCGTTATCATAATCACTTTTATTCCTGATTTGATGCACTCTTCAATTGCACTGCGCACATCGGCGCGCGGAGGATCAATCATTCCCATCATTCCAACCCAAACCAAATCCTTTTCGGCTTCCAAGGAAAACTTATCCCGAGCAACATCATCCAAATCTCTTTGAGCAAAAGCCAAGACTCGGAGTGCCTGTTTGCTCATTGCGTCATAACTGCTTTTGGCTTTCTGTTTTTCTGCAGGAGTAAATGGAATTATTTGATCGCCGACAAGTTTGTGCGTACAAAGATCAAGCAAAACGTCCGGCGAACCTTTTACAAATGATGTTTTTTTGCCAGAAATATTATCAGAATAAACCACACTCATCCGCATCCGATCTGAAGAAAAAGGATTTTCATCAATTTTTTCCCTCCCATTTCGAAAAAAATCAGCTTCATTTTGATATTTTTTTGCTACCACCAACAAAGCAGCTTCTGTCGGATCTCCGGCAATTGATGTTGTTCCATTTTTTTCTGCAAGTCCGCTGTCATTACAAAGTGTGCCAATTCGAAACAATGTTTCAAGTTGAGAATATTTTTTAACATCAATTTTTCGCCCAAAGGAATAAAAATCTCCTTTTTCCTGATAACCTTCGCCATCCACAGTCAGTTCATCATCGCCCACAATAATATTCGTGACCATTAATTCATTGCGCGTGATTGTGCCGGTTTTGTCTGAGCAAATTATAGAAACAGAGGCAAGTGTTTCCACTGCGTTTAATTTTTTGGCCAGCACATTATATTTCAAAAGTTTTTTCATCCCAAGCGAAAGAGCCACGGAAATGGCTGCGGGCAAACCTTCCGGCACAACAGAAACTGCCAACGCAAATGCAAAAAGAAAATTCTCATATAACGATATGTTGCTGTAATATCCAGCTATCATCACGAGTGTACCGACAAGAACCGCCAAAATTGAAACATCTCGCCCAAGTGTTCTCATTTGTTTTTGCAGTGGAGTTTCTTCATCCTTAACCTCGCTTACCATATGAGCAATGTTGCCAAGTTGCGTACTCATTCCTGTGCCAGTAACCAAAACAGTAGCACTTCCTCTGGTAAGCGACGTTCCCATAAAAACCATATTATCCATATCCGCCAGCACCAACTGCTCTTCAGTAATCACTCCGGATTTTTTCTTGCTAGCTTTTGACTCTCCTGTAAAAATAAATTCGTTTGCATATACATCATAACTCTCCAGCAAATATCCATCAGCTGCCACAGAATCTCCTGAAGCTAAAATGATGATGTCCCCTGGTACCAAAAATGCAGCGTCGATTTCCTGACGTTGTCCATCGCGCAAAACAACCGCTCTGTCTGATGCCAGCTGGCGAATATTTTCCAATGTTTTTTCAGCTTTGTATTCTTGAAAAAAACCAATAGCAGCATTAATACCAACAATCAAGATGATAATTGTCATGTCGCGATATTCCCCAAACAAAAACGCCAACGTTCCCGCAACCAACAAAATCCAAACCAACGCATCATTAAATTGATTCAGCAAAAGAGAAAACCAACTCCAAGATTGTTTTTTATACACCGCATTTTTGCCATATTTTTTGATTCTTTCTTCAGCTTCTTTGTTTGTCAGCCCAGAAATGGTTGCGGAAAATTTTTCCAAAACCTCCTTCTCCGTCAAATTGTATATTTGTTTTTTTATTTCAGTTTTTTTTATTTCTTCTTTTTTATTAATCATTTTATTGCAAAAGATAAAAATTCATTGATTTAATTATACCCTTTATGGGTCATTTTTTCCACTTGACATTTAGACAAAATAGGAGTATAATATGCAAATGGTGCCAAACCATATTTAAAAAGCTTACAGAGCAATCTGAAAGCTTTTTAATTTTCATATTTTTGCTAAAACTAAAGCAATCTTGCCGTCAAATGACCGACGCCGGAAGGAGCTTCGTAACTTAATAGTTCAAAATTATATTTTTTTTCATGCAAAATTCCCAAGAGAATTACAATTGAACGTAAACCGCACTCTGCTGCTTCTTGAATGGTTTGCTCCTCCATATTCATCAAGCTTACCAAATCGCCACTACCCAAGAAGCGTATCACTGAGTGATCGAATGCTTCGGCGCTTGGAGAAAAACCTGCTGGCGAACTTGGAGTAAGTTTATGAGAGAGATCTGCGCTGGCAATGACAGCCACTCTCGGGCTTTTTGGATTGTCTAAAACTTTTTGGATAATTTCGCCATAACGATAATGACGTTCATAATTCATAAGGGAAAAAGAAAGGTGAACAATTTTTGGCTTAATGTTTTTTGTTAAATGATAAAGTGGTATAAGTGCTCCGTGATCCAAAAAACCAGAACGGAGCTTTGTTGGAAACCCTTCATTCATAAGGCAGTTGTATGCTATTTTATCAGCAATTTCGATATTATTTTTATAGTTATAGACTTTATCATCTCCAAATTGAGCAAGACTTCCCCTTAATTCGCTTTCCGAATTAATAACAAAAGCATATGGCTCCAAGTGGGCATGAGGAGAAATAATAATTATCGTGTCAGGATCAGCTGCTTCCAAGCCAAGCCTAAGAGACTCAAGAGCATTGAGAGTTTTTTCAAGAAGCTTTAAATCATCAGCATTTCCAATGCTAGGAATGCTTGTTGGTGGATGCGGAACAATTGCAGAAAATACAATCATTTACCCTGTTAAATAAGATTTGAACTCAGAAAAGAGTAGCAAATATTATTGTGTTATTTTTTAATCTATAATCCACCATATTATTAGAACAAATTGTTCAAATCTTAATTTTTAAAAAATTATTTAATAGGGTGAATTTCAAGATTTAGATTTATTCTAAATAATACAAGCTGCGACGATCATTATTACGATCACACCGATATCAATCTTTAATTACGATTGATTACCAACATTGCTTTTTCTTTTATTGATTTTGGAGCATCGGGATGATTTTTGCCGGAAGGATAAGCCCAGATGGCATCGAACAAAACTTTTTCATCATATCGATAATTCTCTCCCCTTTTTGTGCCTGGGTCGTTGGTAATAAATTCTTTTGTTTTTGCATCCCAACCGACAATGACTAGCATATGAGTAATTGGTCCCGGCTGAGTGAAGTTCGGATTTTTAAGAGCGCGCCCATAGACTGGAACCAAAATAATGTTTTGTTTTGCAAGTTCTTTCTTTAAATCATCCAAAATAAAGCTCTTGCTGATTGTAAAATTTTTAAAGTCATAAAAATCAACAAGGATTTTACCAACATCTGAAACATCTGTGTCAACAAAATATCCAAAAGTTTTTTCTTCAAATTTCGCAATATCAAATATTTCCTGCTGAGCATCGTTTGGCGAAGAAAAAGTTTTATTTTGAATCCACCGCATTGCCATAGCCACTGATGCCTCTTCGCAACCATTTTGGTTCCGCGGGTCACTCCAGTCGCCCAATGGAGCTTGCGAAGTAAATGGGACTTTATTATTTTCTACTTGTTTAATTTGAGTTTGTTTTTCCTCTTGATTTTCAATTAACTGACTTTTTTTCTCATTTTCATCTTGAACATTTTTTTCTTCTGGCAAAATTTGCACTTGGTCGCCAGCATCTTGTTTCTCCTTTTGCTCAAAATTTACGCGCAAAAAAAACAAACCAGCAAATAATACCGCAATTAAAAATACTATTCCAAGAAAAATCTTTCGCTTATTCATAAATCAATTATACATCTTAAAGATAAATACACCACACAAAACAAAAAGATATCCGAAGATATCTTTTTGCAATAAGTTAACCAATAAGGCTTTCGTAATTTTCTGCCCAATAAAGAATTTGATTAGCATACCAATCATATCTCCACGAAGTTGTCCCAGAAAGATACAGCTTTGCTGCATTTCTTTCTGCGAATCTATTATGGTCAGTAACACCATAAACATCTGACAATTTCAGTGCGACTGCTACTGCGGCATCTTTCTTGTCCCAGGGATCAGGATTTTTTTTACCAACAATGGCTGAAATGCGGTCCTTATATTCCAGCCAAGTGTCTGGCATAAATTGAGGAATACCCATTGCACCACCAGTTCCAGCATAAGCCTCCCCTGGATTACAAGAGACATTCAATTTCTCGTAATCATAATTAAGACTATCTGCGATTTCCTTAATTGTTTCTCTTCGCTCCTTGAAAGTGTTCCAAGCTCGCGCGCTCAATCGTCCATTTTGATGAGCAAGCTTAGCACCATCTTCAACCTCTTGATATGTGCATTTTCCTGGATTTCTTCCAAGATCAGACTCCACCACGAGTAACCCCATTATGAAATCTTTTCTAACACCTGTGACACTACTTGCAAATTCCACAGCCTCCTCCATTTCTGCTGGATCAGAAACTGCTTTCGGGACATTTGCTTTTATGATATTATTTTGTTTTATTATTTTATTTTGTTCCTGTACTTTTTGTTCTTGTTTTTTTTGTGTTTGCTCAGCTACGATTGGATTTTCGATTGTAACCTTTCTTACTTTGGTTATTTTTTCTTTCGAAAATTTCAGCAGGCTTTGCACTGGCGACTCAGATGCTTGCGCATTAGGAGTAAGCAAGAACAAGGAGCAAATAGCCATAAATAAAGCTACATTGCGCCCAGATAAAACACTTTTTGTAATACTAATAAGTTTAAATTTAATGATTACTTCTTGCTTATTTCATCGACAAAACAAGCAAGTTTTTATTGTCAAACATAGCAAGAGAAATGTTTCATCAGCAGATGAAATAATTTCCGAGCGAGTGATAACAACAAATTATTTATTTTTTGACTAAAACAAAAAAGAGTTCCATACGGAACCTTTTTCATATTGTCACAAACTAGTATAAGATATAACGTGTTTTTTGTCAAGACAATTGGCTGATTTTCTAGTTAATCAATTGCGATTAATTTACAATTTCTTTTTTCGCATAACATACATCGGCCTATTGATAACCTCCTTGTGAATGTTGGCAATATAAAGAGCCATCAGCCCGATGGAAATCAAAATTATTCCGACTAAAAAGACCAATAATATTGCCAAATTTTCAGCGTCAGAGAAAGTTGAGGCAAAGGGCGTATGAAAAAAATATTTACCCAACAAAATATAAAAACCTGCCACTCCAGAGACAAAGGTTATCGCAATACCCAAATTTCCAGCCAATTGCAGTGGAAATAAACTCAAAGAAACGAAGCTGTTCATTGCTAATTTAAAGAGTTTCCAAAAACTGTAACTGGCCTTTCCGTGGATTCTTTTGTTAGCATCAAAGTTTATGTACGCACGCCTGAATCCTAACCAATCAACCAAGGCTCTGGTCATTCTGTTTGTTTCTGTGAAACGATTAAACTCATCAATCACCACCCTATCAACCAAACGAAAATCGGTAGCGTTTGGAATTATTTCAATTTCAGCAATTTTGTTTATTATTTTATAAAAAATTGTTGAACCTATTTTTTTCAATATTCCGACACTTTTGTTTTCATTTCTAATCCCCACAACCACCTCAGCTCCATCCTCCCACTTGGCAATAAAATCAACAATGCGATCAACTGGATGCTGCAAATCAGAGTCTATCATAATGCAAGCATCCCCTTGGCAATTGTTCAGTCCTGCCGTGGTGGCAACTTCTTTTCCAAAATTTCTTGAAAAATCAATGAATTTAACATTATTATCTTCTTGAGCCAACTTTTCAATTTCAGAAATTGTGTTGTCCAGACTTCCATCATTCACAAAGAGAATGTCAAAAGAATATTCATTCGAACATTTTTCAAAAACTTTTTGCAATTCAGCATAAATCAGAGGAATGTTTTTTTCCTCATTATAAGCTGGAATAACAATTGAAATTTTTTTCATACGATTTTTGAGGATTATATGCAATGTACGGTTACTAAAAAATAACTTTGAAATTTTTGTTTGCCTGTTTTCTTTTTGGCCAATTATTGCGACAGCAATTCTTTGAGTTTTTGACCATAGTCTTGGGTCAAAAACGTGCTCAAAAAGGAAACAGGCAAACAAAAATTAAGCGTTGCATTCAATATCAGCAACCGTACGTTGCATATAACTCCCTTTGCCTTGATTATCAGTACTGAAAGTATATCACAGACACACTTTCAGTAAACCCCCAAACTGAGCATTTCAAAAAGCACCGCGGCGGTGCTTTTTGAGGATATTGCATTGGTTATTTCATATCACTGCCACACATTTTGCATATTCCCTTGTGAATTATAATCTCGTTGATTGCAGAAACACCAACAAGAATATATATTGTCTTGGAAACAAGCGCCATTTGTCCGCCAAACAACATTCCTATTTCCCAACCGAATAATCCCAGCAAAAGCCAATTAAGACCACCAACAACAAGCAATATAAACGTAACCATATGTAAACTTTTCATATATTTTAACCCACCAGCTCGCGATAATTCGCAATATTGGACAAGGTTTTATAAAAACTTAAGAATTCACAGCTCTATTCAGGACTCGACCAATTCCCGTTTAGTTTGTTATTAATATACAATTAGAAAAACTTTTGCTTTCAAAAAAAGACAGGCTTCTGCGCCTGTCTTTTTAATATGCATTTTGCTTTAAAAACCTATGACAACAGTTTATTTAGCCAACCAAACAAACTAACGCCTTCTTGTGCATTTTGAAGGACTGATTCAATCTCTTGATTAGCTTGTTCCAAGATTTTAATTTGTTCTGTTAATTGCTGTTGATCACCTTCATTGGAAAGTTGTGTTTTGATTTGATTAAGCTGACGAATTTGTTCCCTGTTTTGTTCCAATGTTTTTTGAGAATCTTTTATTTCTCCATAATTTGGTCCCACAAAAAACTTGGCAACTGCACCACGACTTTCTATTTTCTCAATATTTTTTTCCAATTTAACCTGATTTTGATTTTGATTTTGAGCAATTGTTTTTACTTGTTGCCCAATTCCTCCATTTCGATCAGCCAATTGAAGCATTGCCTGAACTGCATTTGCAACCATACTTCTTTTTTGTGTTGCTGTGCCATTTGCATTTCCCTTTCCTGCAACATTTTCAACTCCATTTTGAGTTTGAACCTGAGTAACTTCTCCTTGATTCATAACTTTGGTTTGTTCCTGAACTGGGGAACCTTTCACTGTTTGACCACTTTCAACTTGAACAGCTGTTGTCTGTTCTGGCTTTGGACTTTGTTTTGGAGCTGTGTTTGCTGCTTGAGCTTGAAATGCCATCCCAAGCGTCAGCAACGACACTGCGAGCAATGTTTTTTTCATTGTTTTTTGTATTAATTTATTACTAAATTATTATACCACTTATCAACAAAATCAACCAGCACAAATATTACAAATATTTTTCAATATTTGCCTTGTGCTCTTCATATGTTTTTGCGCAATAAATTTGCTTGCTACTATCGTGGATATAAAACAAACAATCAGTTTCTGCAGGATCAACAACAGCCTCAATTGCATCAAGCCCAGGGTTGCCAATTGGATACGGCGGAAGTCCCTTGTATTTATAAGTATTATATGGAGAATCAATGTTTGTTATGTCCATGGATTTGATTGGCGCCCACCAGCCTGTTTCTGTTTTTCCTCGCGCATATTGCACCGTTGCATCAATTTCCAATTTCATATCTTGATTAAGTCTGTTCCACAAAATTCCAGAAATGAGTGGCATATCATCTTTGCCGCCAGCTTCGCGCTGAATGATTGAAGCCAGTTTAAGCCCAGTTGTCCATTTGATGTTCTGCTGTGCAAACTGACTAATATATGGAGCAAATTGCTCATCAAAACGCCTTGTCATCCTTTTGGCAATATCAAATCCACTTTCATCAACTGGAATTAAATATGTATCTGGAAAATATGTTCCTTCAATATAATCAATATTCATTTTTGTATATTCCGTGTTCCATTTTTCCAATTCTTCATCGCTCCAGCCAAATGTATCAGCCAGCTTTTCCCCAATTTGTTCTTTTCTATAACCCTCTGGAATAACAACCCACTTCATATCAGGCGCATTGGTAATTTTTTCAACAATTTGCCACGCACTCATATTCTTTGAAACATTATATCCCCCAGCTTCAATGCCTCCTTTTTTGAAAAACAAAACCACCTTAAATGCGGTTTTGTTTTTTATTAACCCCTGAGCTTTCAATTTATCCAAAGTTTGAATCTCGGTTTGATTGCGATTAACAATAAAAACTTTTTTCTCTTCTTGAGATTGAACTGCACCAAAAAACAATCGGTACGTCAAAAAAAGACCAACGACAAGGATTAGAACTATTCCTAATGTAACAAACAATTTCTTTTTACTTTCCATATTATAAATCATACTCCATCAATTCAAATAAATCCACAACAAAAAAACACTCTCGCGAAAGAGTGTTTTTAAGGTGCATAATTATTCGATAACAAGTGTTATACTCTTTTGTTAAATCCTTCGAGTGATTTTAATATTTCCAAAGGAATTGCAAAAATGACAGTGTTGGATTGATCAGAGCTAAGATCATTCAAAGTGCTAAGAGTCCTAAGATGCAATGCTCCGTCAGCTTTGTTAAGAATATCGGCTGCTTTGGCCAAATTTTCTGCAGCAATAACTTCTCCTTCGGCTTTGATGATAACCGATCTCTTTTCTCTTTCAGCCTCTGCTTGTTTTCCAATTACTCTTTTCATTTCTTCAGGCAAGGTAACATCCTTGAGCTCAACAGAGTGAACTTCAATTCCCCAAGCATCTGTTGCCTTGTCAACGCTCAATCTGATTTTTTCAGCGATAGTGTCGCGATTTGAAAGCAACTCGTCCAAATTAACTTCTCCAACAATATTACGCATTGTTGTTTGTGCTAATTGTGAAACAGCGAAATAAAAATTTTCCACTTCAATAATAGCCTTCTCAGCGCTACCAACTTTGTAATAAATAACAGCATTAACACTAACTGAGATGTTGTCCTTGGTAATTGCCTCTTGATCTGGAACATCCACCGCCTTGATTCTCATATCAATTTTTTGATAGCTTTGAAAAACTGGGATCACAAGTCTCCATCCCGGTTCCATAATCCCCGTATATTTTCCAATCGTAAACTTAACCCCGCGCTCATATTGATTGATTTGCTTAATAGAAATAAGCAACACAAACAACGCCATTCCAATTATCGTTAGTTCCATATTTTTTTATTAATTAATTACACCTTAATATTACCACTTTTTCTCAAAAATACAACTGCGATTGATTTGTGCAATAAAACCGCCATTTCTGACGGTTTTTGCTGATTATGATAATTTTCCTGATTGTCTGGTCAAATTAATAACCGAGCAATAAATCATTGAAAAATTTGTCATTCAAAACTGGGATTTGTATTGCTTTGACTATAGGATATGCATAATTGAAAGCTTCTTCTACTGCCACATTGCCATCATATTTCAAAACATTTTTCCTACTGAGAGGATTATAGCCATCTCCCAATCCATCTACCATCGCCCTTCTTACAAAATAATGGGTAAAAAGACCTTCACTTTCTTTATAAATAGGATTTTCTATGGTTCCATTATTATACCCGCCTAAATAATATGTCATTGAGCTTTGATATTCAGTGCTAGACATTGCCAAAACCCTCCCTTCCAATGCAAGATCATTCATTCCTCCAGCACTGCAAGTGTCAAAAGCAAAAAGAATTCTTTTGGTTGGAGAACCTGCAAACCATTCCTTTAATTGATCATCCCAAATAAAAGAAGCATCGCTTGGCACTTGTTCTTTACCATCAGCAGCAAAAGTAATTTCACTATAATTCTGGTCATAAATAAACATAGCTTCGTCTGGACTCTCATCATTTAGCCCTGCTTCATCAGCAACAATTCCTGTTGAACTATGCCCACTGAAAAAGAAAACTAATTCATCTTCTGCTTTTAATATTGGAGGATTACCATTTGTCCCAACCACCAATTCATCAATTTTACTTTTTATAGCATCAAATTTTGCCTTTGCATCACTAAAAACAAAAATGTGCTGCTCGTCATCCACATAGTTATACGTTTCAATCAAGGCTTTTTTCATATTCAAAGCATCTTGGTCTTTGCAATACTCAGCCAATAATCCATCAGCTGCTGTTGGAAAATCTTTTCCGGTTTTGGCAGCTGTCACACAAAGATCGTTATCAATTCCCGGATAGTTAGCAAGTCCAACCAAAATTGCATACCGCTGTCCACCTGTTGGCAATGGTTCTCCAAGCATTCCTGTTGCTCCTCCAATTGTTGGATCAGGGGCTGGAGTTGGTCTTACTGGTTTTCCTTTTATAATTCTTTCGATTTCATCAAGGGCTTTCTTTTCATTTTGAGTAAGCACCTTCTTTTTCGAGATTTCAACATTTTTCGCTTTGACTGGTTTATCAAGCTTGCTTTCTCTTTTTTCTTGAGCCATCACTCCCATTGCAAGAAACAAAAATGCAAAAGAAAAAATAGCGACTACTGTTTTTTTCATTGTTTTTATTTTTAATTGATTACCAAAATAAGTATAGCATTATTTTATCAATATGGATAGAACAATAAAAACAAAAACCGTCATCGCTGACGGTTTTAAGATTTATAAAAAGTTTTCTGCTACTTATTAAACAATTTTACTGCCCAACCAAATAAACTGAACTTACTTTCATTGTTGGCAATAAAAGTATTAATGTTTGTCTGTTGTTGTTCTAATGTTTGAATCTGGGTTTGAAGTTCTGTTTTATCTTGGTCGTTTTCTGCTTTATCAGCCAATCGCTTGAGCTGGTCAATTTGATTTCTTGTTTGGACCATCTGACTTCGCAATTCTCCAAGATTTTTATAACTTGTACCTATAAAAAATGTTTTTACCTTATTTCTATTTTCAACGGCAGTTATCAGATCGCCTGCTCTGTCCTTGGTGTCATTTTGTTGTTGAGCAATAACCCTTACTTCTTGCCCTATACCACCTTCTCGATCAGCCACAGCAAGGAGACTTTTAACAAAAGTAGCCACCATATTGCGATGCTGTTCGGCATTCAATTGTCCCTTGCTCTCCTTTGGCTTATCTTTTTTAGACTCATCTTGAGAAACTTGTGTATTGGTAGTTGTTACTGTTGTGGTTGTTACAGCTGCATCTGCAGCATTTGTTTGTTGAAAATTTGGACTACCTCCTTTTACACCTTGAACCTCAACTGTTTTCTCCGGTTTTACTGCCACAGCTTCTTTAGCAGAAACGGAAGAAAAAACAAAACCAACTGAAACCAACGCAAGCACTGGAACAAGCAACATATTCATTTTATTTTTCATTGTTTTTTTATTTATTTAATTAGAAATCCTTACTATTTTATTATATTCCTTTTCTGGCTTCACACAACAAAGTTATACACAAAAAATAATTGTTAATCTTCAAAAAAAACACACCAACCAAATCAACTCCCCCAGTTCGTGAAAATGCCGACGGCAAGTTCAGCCCAAAGCCAGATAAATGCGAAAACAATCAAAGCGCCTACAATAATTTTATGCTTGGGAAATTTTCTTGTCGCCCACGCAAGAATAACGCCAGTGCTAAACAGCAGAAATCCAGCAATAACAAAATCAGACAAAGTCCAAACCACTTGATCGGTAAACTGCATTGCTACCAAAGGTATCAACAATAAACCTCCTGTCCCAACCGCAATCCAAAGAAGAACTTTTTTCTGCATATGTTTTATTTTAATTAAATTAAATTCAATAACACTGCCCTATTTCTATATTAGTCCTTCTCCATTTACTGTCAAACTTCAAAAAACAATATACGCACAACAAAAAACACTCTCGCGAAAAAGTGTTTTGGAAAATAAAAATGAGCCGCAGGATTTTTTCCCGAGACTCATTCAAAACTTCATTTCTTTCATTAAAGGATTCTACTGAGCAGGCATGCGAACTATCATGTATTCAGAAACTGTTACATTCTGATCAAGATAGTCACTTAAAACCTTCTCCGGTATCACCAATCGAACCTTTGCAATTCCAGTTTTTTCGTCATATTCCTTCTGAATATATTCTTCCAGAAGGTACGGCTTCATGACGTTTCCACTGGCTTGTTCCCTGTATGGCTTGGGAGGTAAGGGTTTGTTTCCGTCCTTGATTCTTGCTGCGCGAGTCAACAGGTCGCTGCGCAGGTACGCCATAGCCATCCGTAATGCGGATGACCTGTCAGCGTTTTTCTTTGTTGTTACTGCCTCCATAATAACGTCGGCAGCTGCAACCATCGAAACGGACGACAGGATCATCGACAATACCAGGGCAAATATCATTTTTCTCATTTTCTCTTCTCCTTGTAAAGCTACGAGAGTACTGACCGAAATCAGGTTGACCATGAATGATGCAACCATATAGTATACTCCTATTTTCCATCTTTGTCAAGCCAAAAAGGTAATGTCCACATACATATGGCGGTTTTTACAAGATAGCAGTATCTTGGAGGATGAGTATACAAATGCCAACAACAATCAAAGAAGAAAGACTCCGATGGGTTGTTCCCATCTATCAGAAGGAGCTTAAGCTTAAAGATGTAGCCAAGGTGTGTCC
>Ga0209319_1000379_pt1 | contig 60365 bp, 37 predicted proteins | sample RifGroE2_FD_184000 | JGI IMG/M metagenome (GOLD analysis project Ga0209319, IMG submission 184000) | Groundwater microbial communities from Rifle, Colorado - Groundwater E2 (SPAdes) (version 2) | ecosystem: Environmental > Aquatic > Deep subsurface > Groundwater | place: Rifle, Colorado, United...
GGTTATGCAATGAACGGAGTCGGGAGCGTCAATAACTCCTTCAGCAATCTTTACCAGAATACAAATATCCTTACTTACGATAAAACCGTTGGAATGCATCATATCGCAGTTACAGGAGTTGTTGAGGAAATAATAAGTAACTGGTTCGGCAATTCCATGTCCGGACAGAATTTCCTGGTTGACCAGCTTGGTACGGACAATATGGATGGAGCCAAATCAGTGTCAGTTGACTCCTGGCGCGGTGACAGGGCGCTGACCTCATTTATGGGACGTATAAATTATGGCCTTTTGGACAAATACCTGCTTACTGTAAGTTACAGGGCTGACGGCTCATCGGTTTTCGGAGAAAACAATAAATGGGGTTACTTCCCTTCAGGTTCGCTGGCATGGAGGATTTCACAGGAAGGCTTTCTTCAGGATTCAGAGGTTATCACTGACCTGAAACTGAGAGTCAGTTATGGTGTTACGGGTAACCAGGGAATAAACCCCTATGGTTCCCTGGCAAGACTTGGATCAGGCAACTGGTACAGGTATCCTTATATTAACGGACAAAATCTTAATATCGGGTTCGGTATTTCAGGTATCGCCAATCCTGATCTGAAATGGGAATCAACAGCCCAGAGCAATATAGGGATTGATATATCATTATTCAAAGGGAGACTTATCTCAACAATTGATGTTTACCGGAAAGTAACGGAAGATCTTCTTATGCCAAGGCAGTTGCCGGATTATGTAGGTGTTTCAAGTGTCATTGACAATATAGGATCTATCGAAAACAGAGGGCTCGAGATAATGATAGGCGGTGATCCGATTGTAGGGAATTTCAGATGGAACACATCAGTCAATTTCACAATGAACCGCAATGAGGTACTTGACCTGGGACCCGGAATAAAAAGAATAGGCTATACCCCTACATCAGGAGGATATTCGCTTGGCTCTTCATATATGTTCCTCGAAGTTGGCCAGCCTTTTGGTCAGATGAAAGGATATAAGTTCCTTGGCTTATGGGGTGCTGATGAGGATGCTGCTGCAAGGGCTTACGGACAGCTCCCGGGTTTGCCTAAATATGCCGATCTGACCGGACCCGAGGGTAAACCTGACGGAGTGGTCAATGAACTTGATAAAACAACTATTGGCTATGGCTACCCTGATTTTACGATCGGTTGGTCCAACCTCTTTACCTACAGGAACTTTGATCTGTCATTTCTTATTACAGGAGCCTATGGTGCTGATCTTTTTAATACTATAAGGATAAGAAGGGAAACCTATGAAGGTAATCATCCTGTACTATTGGATTACTGGACTCCTCAAAATCAGGATACTGAAGTGCCTGCATTATATGACGGAGCGTGGGTTCAGTCTCAGAATCTGGTTAACAAATATCTTTTAGGGAATAGTTCCGGAGCCACTTCAAGATGGGTTGAGGATGCCTCATTTACAAGACTGAAAACTATAACTTTTGCGTATAATTTTCAGCCTTCCCTGCTTCAGAAAATCGGATTTTCAAAAGCAAGGTTATTTTTCACCGGAACAAACCTGATAACATTGACCGACTATTCGGGATACGATCCTGAAATAGCACAGTTCCCGACTAATGATGCTACTATAGGGATTGATCAGAGTGTTTATCCGACTTCACGAATGTATACCTTTGGTGCTGACTTTACTTTCTAACAACATTAAATCTACGATCATGAATAGAAAAATATCGAAAATATCAAATCTGGTAATGTTGTCAGGAGTATTTCTCCTTCTTTTTACCGGATGTGAAAAACTTAAAGAGAAACCCACCGACTTTGTCGGCCCTGACAACTTTTTTAAAACACCGGCACAGGTTGAATCGGCATTTGTCAGTTCAATGCAAAGACTATGGGGCGGATGGCAATTTTACGACTGGATGGGCTATCCGGAATGGCCATCGCAGGATGATCAGTTGTATGGAGGCGATCTGGCTATAGGCGACAATGATGCCGCCGGCAGCTGGCAAAAACATTACCAGGCCATTGCTGATCTCAATCCCGCCATTAAAGCTCTGGCTGAAGATCAGTTAGGTGCAGGAGTGCCGCAGGAAACTAAAGACCAGCTAATGGCAGAGGCAAAATTCCTGAGAGCATTTAATTATTTCTGGCTTGTAAGGATTTATGGCGATGTGCCTCTTATACTTGAGGAAACGGACGTAATAAAAGGAGATATTGTCAGATCCCCGGTTGCTGATGTATATAACCAGATAGTGGAAGACATGCTTTTTGCCACACAAAATCTTCCCGATGTATGGCCAGGTGGTCAGAATGCACGCCCGACTGCCGATGTGGCCAGGGGAATACTTGCAAAAGTATATATAACCATGGCAACTGCTCCTTTGAACTCAACAACCAACTACGCCAAGGCCAGGGATATGGCAAAACAGGTTATGGATGGCGGCCGTTACAGTCTGGTTCCTGATGTGGCGGACGTATTTAATATGGATTATGATTTAGGTCCTGAATTTATGTGGGCCTTTCATAACTCGGAGGAGGAGTATGTAATTGAGCCTCAGATATGGCTGCCGGGCGACATGGCAGGAGGCTGGGGAGACGTAACAGCTGAAAAAATCTGGGGCGAAGCTTTTCCTGAAGAACCCCGCAAGCATGCCTACCTGCTGCTTGAGGACCATTGGTTCGGAACAGGCACTACATACCTTGACTGGTGGAAATCAGCTCCTTATATCAGAAAATACCTGTATGATACACCTGAAAATATGGAGAAAAATGTCTCATATCAGTCTCAACCAATATTAAGGTATGCAGATGTATTGCTGCTTTTTGCCGAAGCGGATAATATGGTCAACGGACCCACACAGGCAGCCTGTGATGCAGTTAACCAGATCATCAACAGGGCAACCGGAGGGGTCCCGAATCCGGCAGATCCGCTGTTCACAACTGCAATGTCGAAAGGAGCGTTTGATGACGCTGTGATCAATCAGCGAAGTCTGGAACTCTGTTTTGAATATGACCGGTGGTTCGACATCTGCCGTAAAAGGATACTGGATAAGGTTACAGATCCTGATTATCTGCCAAATTATTCCGAGAATGATTATCTTATGCCTATCCCGCAGAAAGACCTGAGGCTGAATAAGAGTCTTACTCAGAATCCGGGATATACCAGACCATAGGGGGTTAGTTTAGGTTGATTGAAAATTGCCACCTGATATTCATGTAGGGTGGCAATTTTTTTAAAATTATTCATTAATATTAAAAATGACAACCTTATATTGTAATATCATTAAGTGTTTGATGAAGATCGGATTATGAATGATTCAATGGCAAATTTTTTTAATTTCGTCATAAACGTTGGAGATTCCTCATTTCTCCCGCTTCGCGGGATCATTCGGAATGACAGTTCACTTTTGTTTTATTGTGAGGGGGAGGTTAGCAGAGAGCGGGTACTTCCCGCTCTCTGCTAACCTCCCCCTCATTTGACTATAAAAGAAACTGTCATCCCGAACGAAGTGAGGGATCTCACCAGAATATTACAAAGAGATCTTTCTATTACTATTTAGGGTAAAAAAACAACACTCATAATAGTTGTTCAGGTTAAAAAAAGAGTTTTTAGGAGTGAGTTTAAGCTTGGAATGACAAAAAGTGGTTCATGAAGAATTTATCTTATAACAGGTTTATATACTATTTATTTTTTGTGGCAGGAATAATGACAGCCTGCCGGCATAGTGATCAAAACAGGGAATCATTGAATAATGTATTGTTCAGAAGTGTTCCCCCGGGGGGAAGTGGCATTAAATTTAAAAATCAGCTTCAGGAGACTGACAGTGCAAACTCAATCTTTTATGAGTATTACTATAACGGATCAGGCCTGGCTATCGGTGATCTGAATAATGACGGATTGAGTGACATTGTATTTGGAGCAAATATGACACAGTGCAGGGTATATCTGAATAAAGGCAATCTGTCTTTCACTGATATTACCGGGGAGAGCGGTATAAACACATCCGGGAAATGGATAACCGGCGTCAGCCTGGTTGATATTAACAGCGATGGGTGGCTCGACATATACTTATGCGCTGCAGGCAATATAAATTATGATTACCACAATCTGCTTTATATCAGCAGTGGAGACGGGGACAATCTGACTTTTACAGAGTGCGCGGCAAAAGTTGGGCTTGATGATGACGGGTATTCAACTCAGGCACTGTTTCTTGACTATGACCGTGACGGTGATCTGGATATGTACCTGGTAACCGCAGCCATGACTATTCCAAACAAAAATGCAATACGGCTCCGTAAAAATGACGGGTCAATGATCAACACCGACAGGTTATACAGGAATGATGGCATTGATGCAGCTAATAACCTGCCCGTTTTTCGAAATGTTTCGAAACAGGCCGGTATAACATGGGACGGTTTTGGACTGGGAGCTGCGGTGTGCGATATAAACAGGGATGGATGGCCCGATATTTTTGTCGGGAATGATTATATCTCAAATGATCTTCTGTATGTAAACCAGGGTGATGGTACATTCAGAGAGATGGTCAAAGATTACCTGGGGTACTTAAGTAATAGTACTATGGGAGTGGATATTTCAGATTTCAATAATGATGGATTGATCGACATCTTTGCCCTCGACATGCAGCCTGAAGATTATTTCAGGAAGAGAATAATGGCAGGTAACATGCGTACCTACAACAGGTATTTAAATGAGCTTAAGGCCGGCTATTCCCCACAGTATGTACGAAATATGCTTTATCTGAATAACGGAGAGATCGAGGGGCAATACCGGTTCAGTGAGATCGGACAAATGGCCGGTATTTTTGAAACTGACTGGAGCTGGGCCCCGCTCTTTGCAGACTTTGATAATGACGGATATAAAGACCTGTTCATAGGGAACGGAATAGGACACGATATGACAAACATGGATTTTTCAACATTGTGGCTTACAAAGATCAAGGAGAGTCCAAAGATAGAATTCAGTGTGCTTTACAGACTTTTAAAGAATGACCTTGATAAGAGGGGAAACGTAAAAAAACCAAATGTGGTTTTCAGGAATTCAGGCGGGCTGATCTTCGAGAATCTTACCATTGAATGGGGCCTGGATCAGCCTTTGTATTCAACAGGATCTGCCTTTGCAGATCTTGATAACGATGGCGATCTTGACCTGGTATTGAATAATATAAATGACCTGGCTGCAGTTTATGAGAACAGGACCATTCACCCGGGATCTTCAGATCAGGGCAAGCATTTTCTCCTGGTCCATCTGTCGGGTGATTCATTGAACAAAGGAGGAATTGGAGCAAAAATTAATATATTCTATAACAGCAGGCAGCAGTATTATGAACATTTCCCCGTGAGGGGATTCCAGGCAATGGTCGATCCGAAAATCCATTTTGGTCTGGGTGAAACCACTATGATCGATTCGCTGCATATATGGTGGCCTGATGGGAAAGAACAGGTCTTAAACAATATTTCTGCAGATCAGTTAATAACTCTAAGCTATTCAAAGACCTTATTTAAAACAAAACCTGAAATCAATACAAACAGTGTTGATAAATTATTCAGTTCCCTTCGCGGTAATACAACAATCGGGTATGCCCATAAAGAAAAACTGTTTATTGATTTTGATTTCCAGCCACTTCTTCCGCATCAGTATTCCCAGGAAGGACCGGGGATTGCAGTAGGGGATGTAAATTCAGACGGATTGGATGACTTCTTTATCGGAGGATCAACAGGTTATTCAGGGAGCATATTTGTTCAGGGAAGAACAGGCAGCTTTAGTTCCCATGCCCTGCCCGGGAATAATAATTATGAGGATATGGGTGCTTTGTTCTTTGATGCAGACAGGGATGACGATGACGATCTGTACGTTGTAAGCGGGGGATCAGGCTTGCCTCCGGGAATGCCATTTTATGCCGACCGCCTGTACATTAATAATGGCAGTGGTGAATTTGAACTTTCTGAAAACGCATTGCCCGACATTCGGGTTTGCGGATCGATGGTTACTGCATGTGATTTTGACAGGGATGGGGATCTTGATCTTTTTGTTTGCGGAAGGGTTGATCTTGAAAAATATCCCATGCCTCCGTTAAGCTACCTGCTTAGAAATGACAGCAAGGGAGGAGTTGTGAAATTTACCGACGTCACAAGCCAGGTATGCCCTGATCTTGTAAGACCCGGATTGATAGCCGCAGCCCTTTGGACCGATTTCAATAATGATGGCTGGTCTGACCTGATACTTGCAGGAGAGTGGATGCCTCTTTCTATTTATAAAAATGAGCAGGGGAAATTAATCAATATTTCTTCAAACACGGGATTAGCAAATTATACAGGCTGGTGGAACAGCCTTACCGCGGCAGATTTTGACAAGGATGGCGATATTGACTATGTTGCCGGGAACCTTGGACTGAACACTCAGTATAAAGTATCACATGATCAGCCGATGCGGATTATTGCCAGGGATTTTGACAGGAACGGATCACTCGATCCGGTCTGCAGCTACTATGTGCAGGGGAAAAGTCATCCCATTTATCAGAGGAACCAGTTGCTTGCCCAGATACCCTCATTAAAAAACAGGTTCAAAACATATGACGATTATGCCAGAGCTTCATTTGATGATATTTTTCCTGAAGATTCTTATAAAGACGCTTATATAAGAGACGCCAGGTTCTTTGAGTCGGCATACATTGAAAATCTTGGCGGGGGATCATTTAAGATGAACTCTTTACCTTTGGAAGCACAGACGGCTCCATTATTCGGCATGTTGTCAGATGACTACGACTCTGACGGGAATCCTGATATTTTAATTGTTGGTAATTCTTATTCCACAACAGTCTCTGACGGACGTTATGATGCATCCATCGGATTATTTCTTGCCGGTAACGGGAAAGGCGGATTCTATCCGGTGCCCGGCAGGGAAAGCGGCTTTTTTGCTGATGGTGATGCAAAAGCAATGGCTGAACTTGTTTTGGAGGATGGCAGCTCTCTTATCCTGGTTGCCAGAAATTCCGACAGTTTGAAGGTTATAAAGCCGGTTCACCGGTCAACACAAATCATAAAGCTAAAGAGTGATGATGTATCTGCTGAATTGATATATAATACGGGAGAGAAAGAGTACAGGGAGTTCTGTTATGCAAGTGGTTATCTGTCTCAGTCTTCGAGAGTTTGCAAGGTGCCTGAAGAAGTGGTTTCCGTAAGGATAACCAATTATAAAGGTGAGAAACGTGAAATTTCATCAGGAAATAAATGACGAAATTATAACCAGTTATGAGAAAGTTATTATTTTTTGCTATCCTGTTATCAGGCTGCTCTGCGGCAACACAGGATATGAGCTACAGCCTGCCCGGAAAAACTTTTTATGATGAGCTGCCAAATCCGGTAACTGCAAACATCACCCAATGGTCGGCGGTAAGGTCTGATGTAAATGTGAGTTTTGCCAGTGATAATGTGAGATATCCGAAGGAACAGGTCCCCCTGGTCTCTTCCGATGAATGGGCAACAATGGCATGGAAAGGGGAAAAAATTCATACACAAATACTTGTATGGACAAAAAAGGATATCCCTGCCGGTAAATACACAGGTTCGGTTACCGTTAATGCAGGAGAGGAATTTGTTCTCAGGATATCATTAGATGTAGCTGTTCATATACTTCCATCGTCTTCGGAGTGGAAATTCGACCTGGATCTCTGGCAGAACCCTGATCCCGTCGCAAAGGTGCATGGTGTTGAACTATGGAGTGATGAGCATTACAGACTTATGAGGCCATATTATGAAATGCTTGCCGGGGCAGGACAGAAAAGTATAACCGCATTTATAATCGACCAGCCATGGGGACCTGACATTATTTATCACCGAAATCCGACATTTATAAAGTGGTCGAGGAAAAAGGATGGAAGCTGGTCGTATGACTATACCGTATTTGACAAGTATGTTGAATTTGTAATGAGTTGCGGTATAGATCAGAGAATTAACTGCTATTCCATGATTACCTGGGATCTTAATTTCATCTACTTTGATGAAGCGAAGGGAGATACAGTGTCTGTTTTCGCAAAGCCTGGCTCACAGGCTTATAATGAACTATGGGAACCAATGATCAGCAATTTTACAAACCATCTTAAATCAAAAGGATGGTTTGAAAAGACAACCATAGCAATGGATGAACGCGATATGGAGGGTATGATAGCGGTTATGGCACTGCTCAAGAGAGTGGATACTGAATGGAAAACAGCACTTGCCGGAGGTTATCACCGCGAGATAGCCATGGATATTTATGACTATTGCATAATAATCCATGACAAATTTGATGAAGATATTCTTGAAGCCCGCAGGGCTGCGGGACTGCCGACAACATTTTATACTGCATGCGGCGAGAGGCGGCCGAATGCTTTTACATTTTCGCCTCCTGCTGAAAATGTATGGATAGGCTGGTACGCAGCAGCCGAAGGATTTACAGGATACCTCAGGTGGGCATATAATAACTGGACGGAAGATGTGTTGCGTGATACCCGTTACAAGACATGGCCGGCCGGTGATTGCTATCTGATCTATCCGGGGCCGCGTACATCAATAAGATTTGAGAAACTTATTGAAGGCATTCAGGATTTTGAAAAGATCCGTATTCTAAGGAATAAGTTCAGCAGTGAAGGAGATATTGTAAAACTGGATGAATTGAATATAGTTTTATCAAATTTCACACAGGAGAATCTTGAGAATATACCGGCCGCTGAAATAGTAAAAAAGGGCAAGGAATTCATCAACAGATTTTGAGTCAGGATTTATTAAAGGGACTGTATTAAACATAAAATCATTGAGATATGAAAACCTTAAAAGCTGTTTCCGGAATAATGCCGGATAATCTGAACTTGTGCAGAATGATCACCAGGATATTGGCTCTTGTGATTTTTATTTTCTGCATAGTATCTGCAAGAGCCCAGCAGGCTGATGTGAAAGAGGATGTGAAAGTATGGGCAGTGCCAGGCGAACAGAAAGTACGTCCGAATGACAGGGTTGAAACCAACAACCTTGTATGGTCCGGTGAAAAAAAGCGGATCAAAGTGGCAGGAGCAGGGAACGAACATGTTCCTTTTCAGGTAGTTATTACCACACCTGTCCCTCCGGGATGGAGACCAAAAGCCCCGGATGGGTTTTTTGTGATAGCTTCTGATCTGAAATCAGCTGAAGGTAAGATAATTCCACAGAAGCAGGTGAACCTCTTCCTTGAGCATTATATTCAGATATATGCAATCTCGAGTCCGGTTGGTGCCAAGGGCTTATGGCCCGATGCCCTTGCTCCGCTTAAAGTGCCATTCAGCATGCAGGCTCAGTATGCAGTGGTTGGCAACAGACCTGTTTGGGTTGATGTTTATATTCCTTCAGGTACACCGAAAGGTACTTACAGCGGATCCATTACCGTAACAAGGTTTGACAAGGTTATTGAGACCCTTGGTATTGAGGTTGAGGTTTATGGTTTCTCCCTCCCTGAGGAAACACATCTTATTACTTATGTGAATATTTCAAAAGGCGAAATAGCCAGGTTCTATAACAAACTGGCATCATCACCTGAGATGGAGGAGCTTACTCAGAACTACTTCACTTTTCTTTATGAGCACCGGATGGAAACATGGTTCAACGATCCCCTTGTTCCTTCCATTACCATCAAGGGTGAAAAACTGGATGTAAAGTTCAACGATCAGAGATATGATCAGTATCTGAATAAGCAGAAAACCAAGAGAGTAATTCTTGAAACTGCTCCACATGAGATTATAAGTCAGGCCGGAGATGATCACTTCTCTGATGCAACAATTAAGATGGTTAAGCAATACCTGACTGCTGTTGAATCCTATTTCAGGAAAAACGGCTGGAGGGACCGGCTTGTTTTTAACAGTCCTATTGATGAGCCAAATACGAAAAAGGAATACGAGGATACCCGTAAATGGGCTCAGATTGTTAATGAAACAGTACCGGGTATACCTTTCCTGGCAACTGAATCTCCGGTAACGGATAATCCTGAATGGGGAACGCTGCGCGGATATGTGAACAATTTCTGTGTTCATGGCAACTCACTGAATAATCCGGTGGTTAAACAGGCATTACGCGAAGAACAGTTAAAAGGAGGTGAAGCTACATGGTATATCTCTTGTGATCAGGCATATCCACAGCCAAATTATTTCATTGATGCACCTGCCCTTGATCCGGTAATGGTTCCCTGGATTACGGAAAGGTATAAAATGAACGGGTTCCTCTACTGGGCAGCCAATTTCTGGAATCAGACACCCGATCCATGGCTCGATCCTGTAACATTTATTTCGGGTTTTGACTGCAGCGGAGGTTATGTTCTGAATGGTGAAGGATCGTTGATATACCCGGGGAACCATACAAAAAGATATACCGGACAACCGGATGTGAATGGCGCTGTTTCTTCTATCAGGTTTGAGCTTCTGCGCGACGGGATCGAAGACTATGAATATCTGTGGATGCTGAAAGGTAAGGGAGCGGCTGATTTCGCTGAGGAGCAGGTACGGAATATGGTGATCGATGTAAGTACCTTCTCGCGTAACCTTGAGGAGCTCTATTTAACCCGTAAGGCAATGGCAGGGAAACTGGAAGAATTATCAAAATAAAATGAGGACGTCTTCAAGATTTGATATAATCCCCGTCAACCCCATGGCCGTCAACTTAAGACTGTTGTTTGTAAATAGAATAGGGTAAAAAAAGTTTCCCCTCCTTTTGAAGGAGGGGTGGCCGGGAAAATTGATTATATGATATTTACAAAGTATGTTTCCCGGCCGGGGTGGTTGATTTAATTAACTTGACAATGCACCATATACAGACTGAGATATACTATAAGTTATGGATTAAAATAATTGCAAGTGAGCGTTGGATTCACGATATTTTTATCTGAAAACAAACTTTTGTTCAGGGGTCATAAATAATTGAAAAGTCAGTTAGGAATAGTATTAAATAAAAGGAAATGTACCGATTTGATAGACTAATCAACCACCCCGTCCGCATACTAACTTTGCAATACATTTACTATCATTGTGTTGCGGCCACCCCTCCTTCAAAAGGAGGGGAAAATTATCCCGTTTTACCCTATAATAAAACAATGCTTAGGTTGATGGCTATGCCTTAGGGGGGCTAAATGAATCATTGGTTTTCAAAGTCCCTCCTGGGGGTTCCGATTGCTATTGGGATAGGGGTGAATTATAAAAATAGACTTGTGAGTCATTTTCTAATAATTATATAATGAAGAACACACTTTTTACTTTGCTGATGATCACGATTATTTCATCTGGAATGATCCAAAGCTGTAAACAAAACAGAGTTGATAGTACAAAACTGGAAATAGATATTACGGAAGATGAAAAATGGTGGGGAGGGGCTGTCCTCGATGGACGTAATTCACCTTTGAATGATCAGCCATTTGCATATGATCAGTTCGGAAATTGCAAGGCCAACCAGGCAGCCCCGCTCTTCATATCAGACAAAGGCAGATATATCTGGAGTGAAAACCCCTTGAATATAGAAATTACAAATGAACGGATAATTGTTGGTGCCAGGGGAGCTGAAGTTACTACCGGCAAAAATGGCGAAACACTTAAGGAAGCCTTTCTCCATGCAAGCAGGGAATTCTTCCCGCCTTCAGGCAAGACTCCCGATCCCTTGCTCTTCACCAGTCCACAGTACAATACATGGATAGAACTGCAGTACGACCAGAATGAAAATGACATACTGAAATATGCTGAAGACATTATTAAAAACAGATTTCCGGTTGGTGTAATCATGATTGATGATAACTGGCAGGATCGCTATGGCACATGGAAATTCGACTGTGAAAAATTCTCCGATCCCAAAGGCATGATCAGGAAGCTTAAAGCGATGGGCTTCAAAGTAATGCTCTGGGTTGTTCCTTTCATCAGTTCCGATTCCCCTGTTTACAGGGAGCTGGCAGAGAAGAGGCTTCTGGTATTTGCTGACAAGGAAAAAACAAGGCCTGCAAGTATAACCTGGTGGAACGGGGTCAGCGCACTGGTTGATCTTTCCAATCCTGAAGGAGAAAAATGGTTTAAGGACCAGATGAACAGTCTTGTCAGGGAGTATGGTGTTGATGGATTTAAACTCGATGCAGGTGATCCTGAAGGATATCTTAACACCTTTTCCTTCGGTGATTTTGATCCGAATCAGCACTGTGAATCATATGCAAAACTGGGGCTTGATTTTCCTTTGAATGAGCTGCGGGCCTGCTGGAAAATGGCAGGACAGCCGCTGGTGCAGCGTTTAAGGGATAAAAGCCACACATGGAGTGATGTACAGGTTCTGATCCCGGATATGATCGGATTGGGTTTGATAGGTCACCAGTTTGGCTGCCCCGATATGATCGGCGGCGGAGAGTGGACTTCGTTTCAGGATACTTCAGTGCTTGACGAGGAACTCATCGTACGATCGGCACAGGTGAGTGCATTGATGCCAATGATGCAGTTCTCTGTGGCCCCCTGGAGGGTCCTGAGTAAGGAAAACCTATCCATCTGTAAGGATATGGCGAATCTTCATTTCAGGATGGGCAACGAAATCATGGAGATGGCCAGGGAATCAGCAATCTCCGGCGAACCGATGGTGCGTAACCTGGAGTATGAATATCCAGGGAAAGGATACCATGGAATCAAGGATCAGTTCCTTTTGGGCAGCAAAATAATGGTTGCCCCATTAGCAGAAAAGGGTAAACGTTCACGACAGGTGGTTTTTCCTGAAGGAAAATGGATGGGTGATGACGGGGTAATAGTTGACGGACCTGTATCTCTGACAATAGACGTACCGCTTGAAAGATTACCCTGGTATAGAAAAGTTAATTGATTATAAAATGAAAATATGAGTCCACTCCGATAAAACCAAAAAATGAAATTGCCACGAAGACACAAAAACACAAAAACACCAATCCCGATAGTTATCGGGTTCACCAAGAGCTTATCTTTCAATGACTTATTCTTGGTGCAGCTTTGTGCCTTGGCGCCTTGGTGGCAAAAAAAATACTTTTCGGAGCAGACTCAAATATTAAAATTAATAAACTTAAATTATGAAAAAGCAAATCCTGAGTTTCATGGCGTCTATATTTCTGTCTGCGAGCCTCTGTCTTGCAGATGCCCAGATTGTATATGATGCCCCTGAAAAGAAGTTGATTGATTTTAGTCAGCATTCTCCTTATATTCAATATTATAAGGACCATTTAACCGATTATGAAAAAGAACCATTTGACGGCATAACGCTCAGGCTTACAAAGGAAGCCGGCAATGGAGATATATTTATGGTGGATAACTGGGCAAAGGTTACAGCTGAAGTCAAAGAGGCAGAATTAAAACTTGCTTCTTCTTTAAAAGCAAGTACAATGCTTACTGACAATCTTCTTGTGCTGTTCGGAGGTTCTCAGATGGACTGGTTTTCTGATGAAGACTGGGCAAAGACTGAAGAGCATATCCGATATGCTGTGGGAGTTGCCAGGGCAGCCAAATGTAAGGGCATACTATGGGATCCTGAGCCATATAAACCCGGAAAGAATCCCTGGAAATGAAGAGGCATATTATTATACATCACCTCTTGAATATTTTAAAGTAAGGAGCACACTTATTGACGATGCAAAAGCGCTTATCCCAATTGACTTGTGGTCAAAACATACCAGCTCATTCAGGATGGGCCATGCGATAGCTCCCGAGTATATCCAGGGAAACTGGCTGGGGTTGAGGCCATTCCCTTACAGGTTAAGCGGGCAGGGTGCTGTAATGTCAAAAGAAGAGAGAGTGAAATGGCTTGAGCATAATGCTTACTATGCATTACGTACTTCAGATAAGTATGCCTGGACCTGGGCTGAGAAGATCGACTGGTGGACCGGAAATAACCTGCCGGCAGGATTTACAGAAGCACTTTTCAGGGCAAAAAAGAAAGTAGCAGCCGGACTACCTCTTGGTTTTGAAATTGAACAGATAATTGAAAATGCACAGAAAAAAGCTGAAGAATTTTACAAAGACATAAAGTAGCTTATTATTAACCACAAAGGCAACAAAAGGATTACACAAAGTAACTCAAAGGAAATACAGTAAATGAATATAGAAAGAGTATTTAAAAAGGTTCAGATAGATCTTATCAGGTTCATACTGCACTTAGGCCGGGATAGATAAAAGAATTGTTTTATAATATTCCCTTTGTGCGCCTTCGTGATTTACTTTGAGTGCCTTTGTGGTTAAATAAATAATCTAACTCATAATTCACATTATAAATCAAATCATTATGAAAATCAGGCAACTTATAATTGTTCTCCTTATCCTGTCAATCTCTTCCTGTAAGGAGAATAGTCCGACAAATCTACCCGGGGCAGAAGTACTAACAACCAAAACAGATGTTGCATTAACTCCGCCTATGGGATGGAACAGCTACAACTGCTACGGAGCTACGGTTACAGAAAAAGAGATGATGGAGAATGCAATGATGATGTCGGTACATCTGAAGGAATACGGGTGGCAATATGTGGTTGTCGATTATTGCTGGTTCTATCCCTTTCCCGGGGCAATGAATAATCCCCCTCAGGCAAGGGACTATAAACCAGCTCTTACAATGGATGTTAACGGAAGGTTATTGCCCTCTGTTGAAAGATTCCCTGAATCTGCCGGAAATATGGGATTCAAACCTCTCGCAGATAATATTCATAGTCTGGGACTTAAATTTGGGATACATGTTATGCGCGGAGTTCCAAGGGAGGCTGTCGCAAAAAAACTCCCCGTTCTGAGGACCACAGTTACTGCAGATATGATTGCCAACACTTCTGACACATGTAACTGGCTGAACTCCATGTATGGAATTGATATGACTAAAGAGGGGGCACAGGAGTATTACAATTCATTATTCGAACTCTATGCATCATGGGGAGTCGATTATGTAAAGGTTGATGATATTGCTACTCCATATCATGGGGCTGAGATTGAAGCGGTACGGCAAGCCATTGACAATTGCGGAAGGCCAATGGTGCTGAGTTTATCTCCGGGCGATGACATGCCTTCCGAACAGGCTGAACATGTAAAAAAATATGCCAATATGTGGAGAATATCAGCAGATTTCTGGGATAACTGGGAGAGCCTGAAAAGTCAGTTTGAACTGTGTAATAGGTGGTCTCATGTTTCCGGTCCGGGGCACTGGCCTGATGCCGATATGCTGCCACTCGGAAGGCTGAATCGCAGAGGCCCCAACCCCGCTCTTGAAAGGATTACATACTTCACAAGAGAAGAGCAGAAGACCATGATGACCCTATGGTCAATATTCAGATCTCCGCTTATGTTGGGAGGTGATCTTATCGTTCTTGATAATTATACCCGAACGTTGCTGACCAATGGTGAAGTAATTCAGGTTAACCAGAAGAGTGAGAATAACCGGCAGTTATTCCGTGATGGAGACAAGATCGCATGGATAGCTGATGTTCCGGGGAGTTTAGATAAATATCTTGCACTTTTCAACATCAGTGATAAAAAAAATCCTGTCGAAATAGAAGCCAGCTGGGAACAATTGGGACTAACAGAACCGACTTATCATGTAAGAGATATCTGGGAAAGAAGGAACCTGGGTTTAAGTAAGGATGGTCTGAAGTATGCCGTTAATTCTCATGGTGCAAGACTTTTTAGGATCTCAAAATCACAATAGAAGTAAAAAACCTGCACATGCACTCATAAGAACAAATGCAAAAAATTTAATGCAACCAGGCGGTTGGAATAATTGTAACATTAGAATATCGAGTTGTTTTAAAAAAACTATATAAGATGAAAAGAAATGTATTTATAACCAGGCTAAGCTTTCCTTTTCTTATATCCATCATCATTTCCTCGGTGGCAGAATCACAGATTAATCAGCCTCAGATCATGATTCCTTTTATAAAAGCCACACCGGTTATTGACGGTAACCTTTCAGATCCTTCATGGAAGCAGGCCTCGGAAATGACAGAATTTGTAAACTGGTCCCTGGACAGCTATGTTAAGGATCCGGTGAGCGTATTAATGTATTTTGACGAGAAGAATCTCTATGTTGCCTTTCGCAACTATGATCCTGATGCTGAAAAGCTTAATAGAACTGTAAGTCCGAAAGGACCCAGAGACACATTTCTCTGGGGACGAAACCATGCAATGGTAGGTATAGGTTATAAGGGCACCAATGTACGGCTCATGGCAGACCCGAAAGGAACGATGACCGACTGGAAAGACAATGATATTAAGTGGAACGGCAACTGGCAGTATAATGCTTTGATTAACCAGACGGACTGGATTGGGGAATTCTCTATCCCGCTAAGTGAAATAGGGATTGACGATATAAGCTCCGGTGCTGAACTTAATCTGACATTGTCAAGAAGCTATCCTCATGGTGAATCATCGGCCTGGAGTGGGAAATGCAATCTATCATCAAAAGGCAGTGCAAAGTGTGATATTGGAAAGTGGCCCGCGCCTGTACCGGGGAAGAATCTGATATCTTTCAGTGCACAGAATTCCGGAAAGGAAAATGTTAAAATCAGGTGTGAACTGGAGCTGATACCTCTGAACGGAACTCCCGAATTCATTAACCAGGCAGGGCAGGGACCTTCTTCAGACCTTCAGTTAAAGATAAGTTCAGAACCATTAATTTACAGATACGAATATACGGTTCCCAAAGGTGGTAAGATCAGCGAGAATATTCCTTATGATCTGCCTGTTGAAGCAAGCTATTATGCCTCAGTTATTGTAAGATCAATTGATGGTTCTGTAATCCGTCGCAGTTCCGATTTCTGGTTTACAATTGAACCAAACAGGGCGAAAGTTAAATCACTTAAAGAAAAAACAGGGGAATCTATTTCTGCAATGAACAGGATATCAAATCCTGTCGCCAACACTCTTAAAACTGAGGCTGCTAAGATTTTTACTGATATTCAACAACTTGAAGGTTATGCAGATACGGCATGGAAATCAGGGAAGTGGAATGATTATACAGCAAAGATTGCAAGTAAGGAAATTGAGATTGCTCAACACCTTCATAAAGTAAAATGGAGTTTATTTAACAACTGGAGTGCTAGCGGAGATTTTGGGATTGCACTTACTCATTCAGTTATTAAGCTAAGGAAGGATGCTCTGTTCCCTTTGCCTGTCACAGATCAGATTGAGATTTCTCTTGCCCGAAATGAATATGAATCATTTCAGCTGGCTGTTCTTCCTTTTGGAAAAGACCTGAAAAACCTGAAAGTGGAAGTAAGTGATCTCAGGAGTAAAGAGGACAGCATAATTCCAAAAAGCAGGATCGAAACATCATTGGTTGACTATAATCTGATTGACTGGCAGGCAGCTTATGTTGCAGAATATAAAGGCTGGCACCCCGATCCGTTGATCCCGGTCACAAACACTATTAAGATTGATGGAAAAGATGTTTGCCGGCCATTGTGGATCACAATCTATGCACCCGAAGGAACGAAAGCAGGGGAATATAAAGGAACAATTTCATTAAGTGCTGATGGGATGAAAAAGGTTACAGCATATGTCAAATGCAGGGTATGGGATTTCGGGCTGCCTGTTGCAAGTCATCTGAAAACCCACTCATGGGATCAGATTGAATATATGGCAGATTTTTATAACCTTGAAGAGTTACCTCTTGAATGGTATCAGAAGTTCTGTGAGCTTCTTTTAAAGAACCGGTTTAATCCGGGTTCTGCAGGAGTAAATTATGTCAGTGAAAAGCCGGATAGCAAAGGAAATTATGATTTCAGCAAGGTGGAGAAGGTGTTGAAATATTGTATTGACCGCGGACTTGAACGTTTTTCAATCGTGCAGATGAAGAAAGGTCTTTACACTCCGGAAGAGGCTGAAGAGGTATACAGGTTTGTTGAAGCGTATACAAAATTCCTCAAGGAGAAAGGGTGGCTCGACAAAGCCCTTGTTGAGCTATGGGATGAACCAACAGACCTGGAATATCCCTATATTAAGGAAAGGGCGGAAAGATTAAAAAAGATCGATCCCGATCTTCGCCTGCAGTTATTTGCCGAGGGTGGTCCGTATGACTTTTTTGACAGAAATACAGATCAGTATGGATTGAATGATCTTGTTGATATCTGGGCTCCGGTTAACATTATCGAGTCTCCTGAAACCCAGGCAAAAGGAGGGGAGATATGGACCTATTTCTGTACTCTTGCGCGGGAAAGCGCCCCGAACTTCTTTATTGACTGTCCGGCAATATACCAGCGAAGCATTGCATGGTATTGCTGGATGTACGGGGTTGATGGTTTTGAACACTGGAGTTCAAATTACTACTGGAGAAATGTTAAGAAAGGAAAGCCACTGGATGAGAAATGGCCGAATGTTCCCTGGGACTCACGCACATATTACTATTTCAACGGAGAGGGACAACTGGTATATCCTGGTCCTGACGGAGCCACTTATTCATCAGTAAGACTGGAGAATTTCAGAGATGGGATGGATGACTACGAGTACCTGTACAGACTTAAAGAGCTTCTCTTAAAGTATGAAGGCAATAAAACAGACCCTGAACTGAACGCATACAGGCAGCTTTTATATCCTGAGGATTACCTTTTATTCAAATATCCCAGGAAAATTAAAGTAACCCTGGAAAATACACTGCGTTATCCTGAGCAGCCGGAAAAAATACTTGATATCAGGGAAAAGATTGCAATTGCTATTGAAAAGATTCAGTGGATGAAATAAAAATTGCTGTTTTAATCCCTAATGCAATGAGGACGGATTTATTTCCGGCAGACTTTATTAGCAGGACAAAAATGATTCGATTATTGAAAATATTTAGTAATTTGACTTTGATTTTATAAAATCGGTTAACGGGGTTTGCAGTTTTACTTGAATCAATAGTTTTAGAATGGGGTTTAAGCCGACATTATAGCATTATGTAACATTTACTAACTAAATAAAGCAACAGGAAAATGGAAAGTACTAATATTTCAAGAAGGAAATTTGTGAAAGGATTGGCAGGCAGCGCTGCCGGAGTTGCAACATTCGGCAGCAGTATGGGTATGTCAGCAATAAGTTATTCGCGAATTATCGGCGCGAATGAAAGGCTTAATATCGGTGTCATTGGTTGTGGTGGCATGGCTGTCAGCCACATGGAGGCTTTATTGAGCATGAAGCAATCAGACAATGTTGAGATTACTGCCGTATGTGATATATATACAAAGAGGCTGGAAAAGGCTAAAGAGCTTACAAAAGCTCAGGCTTTTAAAAATTATCAGGATATTCTGCAGAATAAGGATATTGATTATGTGCTGATTTCTACTCCGGAACACTGGCATTATCAAATGACACTGGATGCTATTGATAACGGAAAGCACATTTATGTTGAAAAGCCAATGACACATACCATTGAACAAGCCAAAGACATATGTCAGAAAATTGCAGCGACAAAACTCAAAATGCAGGTCGGTGTACAGGGTATGTCGGATGATTCGTATGAAACTGCGCATAAAATGATTCAGGAAGGGGCGCTTGGGAAAGTTGTCATGGCTCATATTGATTACTCCAGGAATTATCCTGATGATTTCTGGGCATACCCAATCGATGCAGATGCCAAACCCGGGATAAATCTCGACTGGGAAGCCTGGCTTGGTCCTGCACCAAAACGCCCCTGGGACCCAAGAAGATATTTTCAGTGGAGACGGTACTGGGATTACTCAGGTGGAATTGCAACAGATTTATTTATTCATCGTGTGACCAGGATCATTAAATCGGTGGGATTAAAATTCCCGGATTATGTTGTCGCGACCGGAGGCACCTGGAATTTTGTAAACAGTGTGGCCGAGATACCTGATACTTTTAACATGATGCTGGACTATCCGGAAAAGACCACTGTAATGGTAGTTTCATCACTGGCAAATGATATGCCGATCAGGCACGTGATCAGAGGGCACAAGGCAACACTGGAATTTACGAAAGAAGGGTTTACAATAACGCCACAGGAACAATCAGAAATGGCTACCATAAGCGGTACAGGTGAGGCTCTGAAAGGAGCCAAACAGTTTACCCATAAGAAAACCGGTGCCGAAGACGTAACCCTGCACCACAGGAATTTACAATCTGCGATCAGGAAAAACGAAGCCCTTAATTGTGACCAAAACCTTGGTTTCTATGGTGTTGTAGCATGTATGATGGGAGTTGAATCATTTCGTAGCAGGAAATATCTGAAATGGGACCATCAGAGTAAAAGGGTTATTGAAAGCTGATTATCCAGGCGTGATTTTCTGGTATAAATTCAGATATTCAGAGTTTTTGTAAGAATTCAGCCAGTTTAAAAAGATCTTCTTTGGAATCAAATTTTACTTTATTGGTTTTCAGATATGATTTTATTGTCTTTTTACTTCCAGGATATAAGTCCAGAACATTTTTCCTGTTAAACAACCGAAAATCATTCTCAGTAAGCTTTATATAGTAACGAATTGTCTTTTTGAAAACTATATCCTTATCTGCTGTAAGCTTATAAAAATTACCATCGGCAGGCAATGAAGAGTAAGATGAGGATGCACCTCCGGAACTTGCGGTTCCGTATGGATCCTTTTTCTGTATCTCCTTGAGGTCTATGAACTGTTTCTGTCCTATCCCGGGAGAGCCGCTTCTGATCAACTCAATATAGCCATTATCGTAATAAAATGTATCCTGTGCAATAAGTACCATCCTGACATCTTTCCTGTTGGCAATAGACAAGGTATCATGTCTCTGGATGAACTCTATTTCTCCTGCAATGAAATTATAATTCAGATTTCTGTCAGATTGGCTTCCATTTGTGAATATTACCCTGCCCGGTATAAACTCGGAATAAAGATATCTTTCAGCAACGGTAAAATAATCAAGCAGCTTTGTTCCGGCCTTAACGACTATCAGATCATTATTCTGTGCAGATAAACTTCCGGTCAGTATCAGGGCGGTGCCTATTGTAGTTATTGTTCTTTTCATCCGGGAAATAAGTATTTGAGTGGTAAAATTAAGACTTATTTATTGTAAAAAAAATCAATAGATACTTCTGTCGACCGGTTTGCTTCTCATGAATTCGCCACTGATTGTTCCGAACTGAAGGTAATACCAGAAGGTATTCTTTTCTGTTTTCTTCATACTGGCTTCAATCAGCGACTTATTGCCTTTCAGATCATTCACGACCTGTGCATATCCGGAGAATCTTTTTCCTGTTTCAGGATCTGTGGATAATCCTCCCAGGTCAGGCACCGCCTTTGCAAAATTTCTGTATGCTACAATTGCTTCATCAATATGCCTGGGGAAAGAGGTGTATCCCATGGATTTCATATTTTTTACTTCCTCTTCAACCGCAATCAGATCTTTTTCAAGCAGCAGTCGCGCCATTTTGTATTCGAAAGCTTTTCTGTTTAAATGGTTGGACTTTATAAGCTGATCAATATTCCTTGCTTCGCCGGGAACTATGAAAAAATCGGACTGTGGCATCAGTTTTATTTTTTCTCCAAGCTCCGGATCAGCTTTTACCAGTTCAGGGTTGAAAAGGTATTTCTCATATTTTCCGGCCCAGTTCCTGTATTTCAGGGTTTTTTTGAGAACACCGAGGTATCTCTCTGCAGGCCTGAAGTTACCATTTATCAATTCTGTCCTTATCAGCATCTTTATGTTCTCAGGAGTGTATCCATTCCGGACCATCAGTTCAAAGGCAAGATGACGGGCTTCGTTGATAAGACCTATGGTGTAGTAATAATGTATTGTCCGTGAAGCCTGTTCACGATTTCCTTCCAATGATAAAGACATTGGCCCGGAACTCTGGCGGCTGAAAAACATCCTGCTGCATAACTGGTCTTTCTCAGACAGTGCCAGGTTGTAATAAAACTGCTCAATAATATTTGGGGCAGAATATTTCTCAATACGTAAAATTACTTTATCTGTCTGCCCGTTAATGAACATCCTCTCAGTTTTCATTATTCCTTCAAGAACCGGATTATTTTGCCATAAAAGAAACAAAACTGTTGCCGGGAAAAAAGAAAGAATTGTTACAGGAACAAGATAACCTTCAATTCTTTTGTATCTAAGAATAACTGATAATCTGATGAATAAAGGATAGATAACAAAAAGCGAACCGGCAATTAAAAGAGGAATTGTATAAATGCTATAGTCATTGATAATCAGTGGATAATCGAGAATAGTCTTTAATGGTTGAAGAAAAAGCACTTTGTAAAACAATACCAAAGTCAGGATCGATACGGCAAGCTGGATCAACGGAAATACATACCTCTCTTTTCCATTTTCAAATAAGCCACAGTACATAAAATACATTCCCAGGTATACCAGGGCAAATGTGCCGGCTATATAGTAGAATAAAGGGAACAATAATAACAGGATAATCCGGACTTCTATTCTTTTTATAGCGATTGATGCACGAAACCAGAGAGCAACTGAAAGAAATCCCAATGTATGAAAGATATAATAGTTGTAGTTTGCCTGACAGATTAGTAAAGCGAGAGGTAATAGAATAATAAGGAATATACCTTTGGAATCTTTTTGCGTAAACAGGTTTAAAACAGATCTTAGAATCAAGCAGATAAGTATAAACAGAATGGAATTTACCAATGAACCGTATATAGTGCTGAAATAGCCCTGGGTGAGGAAGTTACCTGCATATACAAGCAATCCGCCGGGTCTGGATAGATACTTCGCGAGATAATCAAATGAATATATGAACAGGGAGTTGTTTTCCTGGTGGAAAAAGATGCCGTTTCCGAACCATTGAAAATATACAAAAGACAAGGCAAATAGCAGTAGAAGAGAGATTTGGGTTCCATACCCGGAAATACTCTCAGATACTTTGAGGAAACGAGGTTTTAATTGATATTCAGCCTCTTTCTTTTTCATTATGGTTAATCTCTCTCTTTCTTTTTTAATTACCGATCCATTTTGCTTTCAAAGGGTCTTGCTTTGATGCTTTCATGAAATCTATAGGGCCTGTTTTTATTTTTCCGGTAACAAGTTCAGGTCTGTTAAATGTTTTGCCCAGCCTTTGATATAATGAAGGATCTTTTTGGGGCAATACAAATGGTTTGCCGACACTGTCTTCCGTACCGAAATATGCGAAATAGGGTCGGGCCGTCAGTCCGTCACCACGTTTACTGCTGAAAACAATCCATTTACCGTTTGATGACCATGAATGCCAGCTTTCGGTTTCATTACTGTTCAGATTCATCTTATCAGTTTTCATGGTTTTCAGATTTAGAAGGTACAGGTCGGCCTCCTTATGCCAGATTGAAAATGTCCCATAATCATGGAGAGTGAATACCAGAAATTGACCATCCGGTGAAACTGACGGGAAAGAGACTGACTTATCCTTTTCAGATGCATTAAATACAACCTCGGCGTTTCCAAAAAGTGATAAAGCTGAGTCAAATGACCTTCTGACCAGGTCGTATTTAACCCCTTTGAAGTCATATCCATCTTTAACCTGGATTGTCCTGCAATAATAAAGATAGTTGCCCTCGGGAGACCAGCAGGGGAAGGTTTCCATATACTTTACTGAATCATCCTGCGGTAACCCGGACATCCCGTTTCTTTCAACATCATATAAAAACATCGAAGAGTACATATCTGAAACTTCAATGTTTTTATCTGTATGCATATGAAAAGACTGCACCGTTTTGTTTGATGAGAAAGCCACATATTTCCCTGAAGGGTGCCATGATGGATAGACCGCATTTGCGGGCATATTTTCTGTTCTTAAAGCAGTACGGGTGATCTTCTCTCCGTCAATAAAATATGTTCCTCCCAGAGAGCCTCGTACATGTAATAAAAATCTGTCAGACTGATTTTGTTTAAATGAATGGCAGTTAACGCAATTATCCTTAAGCAGCTGATTTTCAAATATAGATGTCTCTCTGAAATCTTCTGTTGACCTCTGGACTATTTTCATTTCGACCCATGACTCATAGCCGGGATAGAGTAACCGGTAGCAGAGATATGGGTCCAGCGGTTCATTGGCAACTCTCATGATTACCGGATCATATTTCTGAAGTTTTTTCTCTTTATCTACCGATATAATATCGATTTCAATATTTCCCTCCTGACTTTCTGCAAGTAATTTTTTCCATAATTTCAGGGGAAATTGAACGGTTCCATCAGAAGATTTTATGATAAAACTGGTTCCTGCTAAAGAGACGGCTCTGACTAAAAACGAGGTTCCCTCTTCCAAAATTATAAAATTCATCGGCGCAATATTCTTTGGTATGGTGACACCTGAATAATCCGGCTCAATTACAGGTTCGCGTCCTGTTGATGCGATGTTTTCATATACAGCTTCTTTACAGCCGCTGAAGAAGATTAATATTAAAATTATTAAAACTAAACCAGAAAACTGTTTAATGGGATTCATCTTTTGATTTTTTCAGTTGTAGGGCTGAAATCTGTATTTTTTTAAATCATAATAGACATTTCTATTATTCAATCTCTATTTTAAGATCTGACCAGCAGCCAGTAACACCATTCCCGGAATATATCCATGATAACCCGTATCCATAACCAGCTGCTTCTGTTCAGCTGGTATTGCCCAGCCTGTGTAGGCATTCTTGACTTTACCATCCTCCGATACACAACCGGAAATAAAGCTCCAGGCTTTTTGAACATAATCAGTGTAGCTTTTTGATATCCACCCTTTATCCATTGCTTCCTGGATGCATCCTGCAGTCATAGCTGTTGAGGTAACCTCTTCAGGAGATGTCGGGTCATCAACCCATACGTGTAGTCCTCCATTAGGGCCCTGGTGAGCCACCAATCCATCTGCAATCTGAGAAAATGTTTCAGTAATAAACTTATAATCCTGGTGATCTTCTGGTAAATGTCTCAATAAAGCTGTCAGAGTATATACCATCCATCCTGAAGCCCTGCACCAATATGTTTTACCTGGTTCTCTTTGTTCCAGATATATAGTCCTGGTCAACTTTTTTTCGGTATCAAAAAAGAGGTTAATCGACGTTTTGGCCTGGAAAACGGCGTTCTTCAAATACACCTTTGATGTACTTTCGTCAACAAGGGCTGATGCATCTGCCATGGCCCGAACTGAAAAATATCCTCCGTCAGGGATACACCATTTATGATAATCGTTATCATCATGCGCCATATAACCAAACCTGTCGCGTGCAGTATAGTGTAGAATAGCGTCTGCTACCGAGAGGCATACTCTCTTTGCATCTGCGTTTTTTATTTGCTGATACAATACATAGCATGGAAATGACACACCTAATGTACCTGCATAAAGTGAAAAAGGGAGTACCCCATCTCTTATAATTCTGGCTTTGTTGCCCGAGTAAGTTTTCAGGTACTCTTCATCACTCAGTTTATTATCATGATCGATATGGTAGTTAAGCCAGTTTTCAACATACTGAATACCTTCAGGATACCCCTTCTCTGCCCATACTAATAAGGCTTCTGTCTGGATGGTGCCAAACCAATCCGTATTGAGACTTTCAAATGGTTGTTCCAGTGTTTTACTGATTAAGGCTTTTATGTTAGTTGGAATAGCTGGCTTATTTGCAGCATTTTCTGTCGTTTGACTGATCTTTTGAGGGTTGCCATTTAATATGATGCAAAAAACAGCAACGATCGTAACCACTATTTTTTCTGTATTGCTACGCTTCATTATATTGTTGTTTGTCTGTACATCAGTAAGCCTGCAAAAGTTTCAAAAATTCTCATATTCTGATATCTGTTCATTAACAAGGTTATTGCTGTCTGATAATGGAGGCTGTTCCATCCTCTGATATGTGTATATTGAGATAAGCATATCCGAAACCATCGGCCACGGGCCTGTGACAGTGCTTATCAATTACTTCAGTCCAGAGCAACTCAGATTGAACAGCAAATTTTAAAGGGTTCTCTTCAGACGGTTTTTTGTCCAGACGGATCATAGCAGACATCAATGACCGTCCCGTGCTGAATGAATGATATGCAATATCTTCAAGTACAACACCCGGATTGTTAGCGTTATTAATTGGGATAACAGGGTGCCAGGTATCTGTATCACGGGGATCATAAGCATCCGGAAGCTGAACCCATATAGAAAATATCTCGCCTGGTTCAGCCTTCCCGTTACCGTTTCCTTTGCCTTCAGAGATCATTGCCGTGTTTAGCGGCCTGTCCCACTCATTCCATGCATATTTGAAAACCGGAAGCTCCTCTGATCTGCCGTCGAATATTTTGATCTGAACACCTTTATCAGACAATGTTCTGCTTTTCACAACAACCGGAAGAATATGTTCCCGGTCAAGTATAACACCTCCTGCTTTCATAGAGATCCTTATAAATGCCCTGTTCTCATCAGGAGAAGAGATTAAAGCTTTGCAGATCAGCATTGAATCTACTTTTGTTTTGCTTCCGGCTTGCAGCAATACGGTTGATGTATGCCTGGTGAATGAAAGTATATCTGTGCTCTCGCTGGCAGCACTTATCTCAACAAGCTGGGCTGATCCGGAAAGATTCAGGATCTCAAATGTAAGAGGTCTTAAACAGTTGTTTTCGAGATAGATATTTTCATTAATGGTGTCAGTGAGTAAAATTACAGGCGGCTGAAGTTCTTTTCCTGTAATCCCTATTTCTTCACCTGCCCCTCCCCGGGTTGTCAGAACCAGCTTCCCGTTCCGGTCAGCCCTGGTCTTTTCTTCCCATATTTCGTTTTTCTTATATGAATAATGCACCAGCTTATACTCTTCTCCCGGAATGTATACAGGAGGTGTGAAAACAGAAATCTTAAACTCTGAAAGTGATCTCCCCCAGGGTAGTTTTTTCCTGGTATATATTCCTGCTCCGTTTTTGCTAACATTTCTCAGGTATATCCAGCCAGCTTCGTTTTTATCACTTTTTACTTCATAGCCCCATGTTTCGAATTCAGGATAGAGATTTATTGCTGAGAAGCAGGGGATAGTCTTTTTTTCAGAGCCGAACAGCCTCATGTGAAAATCAAACTGCAGGTCAACTCCTGCAGCATGATGATTGCAGAATTCCGCCATATGGTACTCGTTATCGAAGCCGGCTCCTTTAAATGCATTATGAAGTTCTGTGGTGTAATATTTAATATAGTCGCCGGTTGTTGTTGTATGCCTGAATGGCAAAGCGCGTAAATTTCTCCATAGTTGCTGAACATCGACTGTTGTTGAATATGCAGTCTCGCCAACATCATAAAAATTCGGGGAATGACAGAACTCCGAGGCGCTGCTGAAGAGATGAGGATTGGTTGCTGCAATCCATATAGCTGTATTGCCCCCCATTGATAATCCTGATATTGCCCTGAACTGTGGTCCTTTTTTAGTGTTGTATCTTGAGTCGACGACATCAAATAACTCCCTTATATACAGGGAGAAGTTATAATAATTGCCCTTCCAGTCTTTTGCCTGTGATGGAAAATAAACCCCGCAACCATCTAGTCCATTGATCTTCCCATCTACACATATTATAATTACATTGTTGTTATATGTGTAATTCTCAAAGTCAGCATTACTTGAATAATCATATGCAGGATCATGCTTTCGGCCGGTTACAGACGGGGGTGTCAATCCGAAATCTGCATAGCTGTATGTACCACTCTTTTCATAGCTGCCTCCGCATCCGTGGAAATAATAGATCACAGGATACCTTCTGGCCTGGTTTAAAGGATTGTAATCAGGAGGTGTAAATATCCTGAACGACCTTTCTTCATTGAAAACCCTGCTGAAGTGACTCTCATCGTTGTAAGAGAAAAGTGTCAGCGAAAAGCACAGCAGGAATATGTTCAGCAGGAAGAGCTTATAAATCATCGGGATATAATTCAAAAATTTTAATTAATGGTTGAAAACCAGAATCTTTGTTAAGATACAACAAAAACTGCATCACCTGTCACCCGGAGGGTTATTTAGTTTATTTGTTTTTTGCCTTATGATGATTAAATTGCATCCCGTTTCATATTTTAAATGTATTCCTGTATATGATTTTGATTGATAAAAACCTTAAACCCGCCGACCTTTCAAAAAAATTAAAAAGGTTCTGGCAGCTATCCGGAGAAAAAATTCATCTGATTGAAAAGCAGTATGATGAATCGAAAGGCTCACCTGTATTTACGGTAAATGGAAAATATTCAACCCGGGGCTGGACCGAATGGACACAGGGTTTTCAATATGGCTCTGCCATTCTGCATTATGATGCCACCGGAGAAGAAGACATGCTTGATTATGCCAGGAAGAAGACAATTGAAAAGATGGCCCCTCATCTAAGCCACATTGGTGTCCATGATCACGGTTTCAACAATGTAAGTACATACGGAAATCTTCTCAGGCTGATGAAAGAAGGAAAGATACCTTACGATGAATGGGAGAAGAATTTTTATGAACTTGCCCTCAAGATATCAGGCGCCGTCCAGGCTTCCCGCTGGACAACTATAAAGGAAGGAGGTTTTATTCACTCTTTCAACGGGGCACACTCACTTTTTGTAGATACCATCCGTTCATGCCGGGCCCTGACATTAAGTTACATACTCGGACATATTTTCAAGGGAGAGGGAGATGTAAAAATAAATATGCTTGAACGGGCAATGCTCCATATGAAAGCAACAGCAAAATACTCAGTATTCTATGGTGAAGGGCGCGACAGTTTCGATGTATGGGGGAGGACAGCACATGAAAGCATTTTCAATGTAAAAGACGGCAATTTCCGCTGTCCGGGTACACAGCAGGGATACTCCGGTTTCACCACATGGACCAGGGGATTGGCCTGGGCAATGTGTGGTTTTGCTGAGCAGCTTGAATGGATTGAAACGATTAATACTGAGGAGCTTGCTCCGTTAGGGGGGAAAGAGGCTCTTAAAGCAATCTTCCTTCATGCAGCCAGGGCTACCTGCGACTTTTATATTGCCACTACCCCGGTGGATGGCGTTCCATACTGGGATACAGGCGCTCCCGGACTTCAGAAAATGGGTGATTACATGGACAGGAAATCTGATCCGTTCAATTCCTTTGAACCTGTTGACAGTTCTGCAGCTGCCATTGCTTCTCAGGGCTTATTGAGGCTTGGAAGATACCTCACGGATAATGTCGACCAGGAAGAAGGTAAAATCTACTGGCTGGCAGGACTTAAAGTAATTGATACATTGCTTGAAGAACCATATCTCAGTACAGACAAAGCTCATCAGGGTCTTCTTCTTCACACAATTTATCATCGTCCCAATGGCTGGGACCATGTACCTGAAGGAAGCAAAATACCGTACGGTGAATCGTGCATGTGGGGCGATTACCATATCCGTGAAGCATGCCTTTACCTCGACAGGATAATCAGCAACGGAAAATATTATACCTATTTTAATTGTGTAAAATGAACATCGATCCGGTAAAAGACCTTTCGCGTCTCTGTATTCATACAATCACTACAAAACCCTGGAACATTGAAGAGGCTGCAAAACACTATTCTGCTTCTGGTGTGAAAGGAATAACAGTATGGCGTGACGCACTTGCCGGCAGGAATATAAGAGAGACCGGAGATATGCTTCGGGATAACGGACTTTCAATAGTCTCCCTTTGCCGTGGCGGATTCTTTCCCGGCACAAGCAAAGAGAAAAGAAAAGCTGCCATTGATGATAACAGAAAAGCAATTGAAGAGGCCTTTGAACTTGGGACAGATAAGATTGTACTTGTCTGTGGTGCAGAACCTTCACAATCCTTAAAAGAGTCAAGAAAACAGATCTTTGAGGGGATCTCTTCAATTCTCACTGATGCTAAGGCAGCAGGTGTGAAACTTGCAATTGAGCCATTGCATCCGATGTATGCCGACACCCGTTCGGCAATAAACACCCTTGCCCAGGCAAATGATATGGCTGAAAAACTTGATAGTAAGGTTGTGGGAGTGGCAGTGGATGTATATCATCTCTGGTGGGATCCTGACCTGAAAGAAGAAATTATGAGATGCGGGAAGAACAAAAACCTTCTTGCATTTCATATCTGCGACTGGAAATCACCCACAATTGACCTCCTAAACGACCGTGGCCTGATGGGGGAGGGCTGTATCCCGATCAGGAAGATAAGATCATGGGTTGAAGCAGCAGGATTTAATGGCTTTATAGAAGTTGAGATCTTCTCAAACATCTATTGGAAGCAGGATCAGAGTGAATTTTTGAAAAAAATTGTAAGTGCTTATAAAGAATTTGCATAGTTAATGTTAACACCCACTGCCCTCAAAGGCTTCTGAATTAAGAATGAAGAACAAACGAACAGCAAATTAAGAAGTTATGGAGATCAGTTCTGAATTCTGATTTCGTTTGTTCAAATGTTCTTACTTCGAAAGTCCCCCCTGTGGGATTTAGGGGTGAAAAAGTGTTAGAAAAAAAGCAGTATAATATTATGAAACAACACACAGTAGGGATTATCATGAACGGTGTAACAGGCAGGATGGGAACCAACCAGCACCTGCTCCGTTCCATAGCTGAAATAATAAAGCAGGGTGGAGTAAAAGTCGGTCCGGGTGAAACAATTATGCCCGATCCAGTTCTTGTTGGTCGCGATGAGAATAAACTCAGAAAGCTTTGTGCGATGACCGGAATAACCAAGATGACCACCGATCTCGATTCTGTTCTTGACGATCCTTCTAATTCTCTCTATTTCGATGCTCAGACAACCGGCAGAAGGGCTGATGCAGTAAAAAAAGCTGTTAAGGCAGGCAAGCATATATATTGTGAAAAGCCAATAGCTGTAAGTACTGATGTTGCCATGGAGCTTTATAATCTTTGTAAAAATGCAGGATTGAAAAATGGGGTTGTGCAGGATAAGCTATGGCTTCCGGGAATTATCAAGCTGAAGAGGCTGATACAGCAGGGATTTTTTGGTAAAATACTTTCGGTGAGGGGGGAATTCGGCTACTGGGTGTTTGAAGGCGATACAATTGCTGCCCAGCGTCCTTCGTGGAACTACAGGAAAGAGGATGACGGCGGTATAATTGTCGATATGCTCTGCCACTGGCGCTATGTACTTGATAATGTATTTGGAAATGTTACGGCTGTTTCGTGTATCGGTGCAACTCACATAGATAAAAGGGTTGATGAGAACGGAAAGGAATACAAATGCACAGCTGATGATTCAGCTTATGCCACTTTTGAGCTGGAGAACGGCATTATTGCACATTTCAACTCATCATGGACGGTGAGGGTGCGCCGCGATGATCTTCTTACTCTCCAGGTTGACGGCACAAAGGGGTCGGCTGTGGCCGGGCTCCGTGAGTGCTATATCCAGCATTATGGGAATACTCCCAAACCTGTCTGGAATCCCGATATTGCACAACCTATCAATTTTTTTGAGGGGTGGTCGAAAGTGCCAGAGCAGGAGGTTTATGAAAATGCTTTCAAGGTTCAGTGGGAACTGTTCCTGAAACATGTTGTTAAGGATGAGTCATTCCCATGGGACCTGAGGGAAGGTGCAAAGGGGGTACAACTTGCAGAAAAAGGTCTTGAAAGCTGGGCTAAACGTTGCTGGGTTGATATACCTGAACTGAAAAACATTTAAAACGGAAAATATGAAAACCACACGCAGGAACTTTATTGCAAAATCGGTGCTGACAGCAGCAGGTGTTACAGCAGGGATGAACTCAGGACTTTTAAGAGGCGCTTCACTGACTGATAATTATGCAACTCCGGCTTTTTCCGGAGCTGATACCGATGCATTTAAAATATGCATCTTTTCAAAGCATCTTCACTGGCTTGATTACCAGGGAATGGCAAAGGCTCTGGCTGACCTGGGGTTTGACGGAGCCGATCTTACTGTAAGGCCCGGAGGTCATGTCCTGCCTGAAAAAGTGGAGACAGATCTTCCAAAAGCAGTTGAAGCACTGGCGAAACAGGGGAAAAAGGTGTACATGATTACCACATCAGTTATAGATGCTGATGACCCGGTATCGGAAAAGATCCTGAAAACAGCCTCCTCACTTGGCATTAAGCACTACAGGACGGGTTATTTGTATTACAAGGACAAAAATCCTGTAAAGGACGATATAACACAGTTTCGCAAACATTTGAGCAAACTTGCGACACTGAATGCAAAATATTCAATTTCAGGAGAATACCAGAACCACTCCGGCAACTACGGGCAAGGGATATATTTTGGAGCCCCCATATGGGATCTTGCGGCAGCTCTTGAAAAAATCAATTCGCCATGGCTTGGATCCCAATATGATGTTTACCATGCAACTGTGGAAGGTGCAAATGCCTGGACTGTAGGACTCAGGATGATAAGTCAGTATATCAGGTCAGCGGATATTAAAGACTTCAGATGGATGACGCAGGATGGAAAGACCAGGTCTGTTACTGTTCCGCTTGGTGAGGGGATGGTCGATTTCAGAACTTTCTTCTCCCTTCTGAAGGAATACAAGGTAAGTATCCCTCTGTCAATACATTATGAGTATCCGCTTGGTGGCTCAGAGCATGGCAATAAGGAGCTGACAATGAAAAAAGAGGATGTACTTGCTGTAATAAAGAAGGACCTTGAGACACTGAAGGTTTACCTGAAGGAAGCGAAACTTATATAACAATCAGATTATGTTGCAGCTCTATATATTTGCTCCGCTTATCTTCCTTCTGGCAAATGCAAACACAGAAGTACAACCATCTTCTGAAAATAAGGATTACAGGGGAGAAGAGGTGCTCATGTCTGGTTCAGAAAAAAGAGAACAATATGTTCTTTCTTCTGAGGGAAAATCAGATTACATTATTTCGATTGACACCAGGGCATCTGAATCAGAGAAATGGGCTGCAAGTGAACTTCAGTACTGGCTGAAGGAGATCACAGGAGCGGAACTGCCGGTTCGTGAGATTAATGATGCTTATTCTGGTCCCCGGATAATAATTGGTTATAATAACCTGGTAAAGAAAAAAACAGGAGCAGAACCACCTTCAGAATCAGATGAATCATTCCACTATATCAATTCAGGACCTGATATCTGCATTTACGGCGGGAGCCAGCGTGGTACAATGTATGGGGTATTGACATTTCTTGAAAATGAGCTGGGATGCAGATGGTACACACCTGTTGTAAGTGTTATTCCGAAACGGAAGGAAATCACTTTTACAGCATATGATCATTCGGAGACTCCAGGAATAAGAGTTCGCAACGACTTTTACTTTGAAGCATTTGATCCGCTCTGGTGTGCAAGGAATAAAATGAACGGGGCGATGGGATCTACTAAAGATACCCTGAATTCTGAAGAGAGATGGGCTGAGGCAAGAATACAACCCGGAGGCATTGAGAGTTACTGGGCTGTCCATACTTTTTATCCGCTGGTGCCCCCTGAGGAATTTTTTGACAGGCACCCTGAGTACTATAGCCTGATTAATAACAAACGAACATATCAAAAAGCCCAGTTATGCCTGACAAACACCGATGTTCTCAGGATCGTTACGGAAAGAATAAAGAAAATAATGCTTCAGAATCCGGGTTATCTTATATACGATGTATCTCAGAATGACTGGGATAATCCCTGCCAGTGTGATAAATGCCAGGCAATTGTAAAACAGGAGGGCAGTGAATCAGGTGTTGTTCTGTGGTTCGTCAATAAAGTGGCGGAGAACGTGGAAAAGGAGTTCCCTGATAAATATATCGGAACACTGGCATACAAGTATACTCGTAAACCATGTAAAACAATTCGTGCAAGGAAAAATGTTGTTGTTCGTTTAAGCAGCATAGAATGTTGCTTTTCGCATGATATTAAATCATGTCCGAGAAACGAAGCGTTTCTTGCTGACCTTAAAGGATGGTCTGCAATTGCACCAAACCTCTATATCTGGGATTATGTTGTATATTTTCAACACTATCAGATGCCATATCCCAATATTCGTGTCCTTCAGCCAAATATCAGGACATTCAGGGAGAACAATGCCATTGGAATAATGGAGCAGGGAGCTTATCAGAGTCGCGGGGGAGAATTTGCTGAGCTCAGGTCCTATATCATATCACGCCTTTTATGGAATCCTGATTGTAATGTGGAAGATGTTATTGATGATTTTGTTTACGGGTATTATGGAAGAGCAGGAAAAAATGTCCGTGAATATTTCAATTTGCTGTATTCAGGGATTACTCCTGAAACCCATATGCATATTGAAACTCATAATTATGAAAGACTGACAGCCCGGGATAAAATGTTTTCAGATGAATTTGTTGAAAAGTCATGCCGTATTTTTGAGGAGGCTGCTAAAGTGGCCGATAACGATGAAATATTGCATCGTGTAGAACTTGCATATTTACCGGTATTGTATCTCAAATGCAAAAGAACACCGGTTATTGCAAGGAATGATGGAACATACGCAAAATTCAACGAAATTGTAAAACGCGAAGGAATAACCCGTTATGCGGAATACGGAGAAGAGACTTTCAGCTCATTTCACAGCACTGTTGAAACCGCAAAATAGCTTTGAAGAAAGACCTTGAGACACTCAAGAATTTTCACAAGGAAGCGGGTTTGGTGTAGATTCAGATTTTATGTTGGGCTAAAGCCCTGTTATATAGATTTCCGTTTACCGTTGGCTGAAGCCAACGGCAATTGAGAGGAAGTATCTCCCATTTTTGCTAAAGCCCTTTTAAGCAGATCTTTAAATTTTGGCTGAAGCCAACAGTAATTGAAAAGAAGAATTTTCCTGTAGAGTTAGCTTTATTAACTCTTGCGGAGGGCAACGGTGATTAAACCAGCAACTTCCGGGGTGTTTCTTTCAGTTACCGTCGGTTTTAACCGACGGTATTAGCCGGTTCAATACAAGCCGGGACTTTAGTCCCTCCGGGTTTTCTTATTTCATATACTTGTCGGACCAGTTGGAGGATATCTTTCAGAAAGAATATTATTCCTTTGATACATATTCAAATACCACAGGAAATTCTTAACTTTAATACCTTGCACTTATGGAAACAAAAAAATATACACAAGTCGGAACCTTTTCTATAATTTCTATTGGCTCTGCTTTGATTCTCTGCATTGTAATAATGATAATAACCGGACTTAATGACCTGGCTCCTGTTGGAATTATGGGCTTTGTCGTTATGACTTTGTTGATCTGCCTTCTGATCTTTTACAAACTGACAATAACCATTGACAACACTTACATTCGATTCTCTCTTGGCACGGGACTAATTGCTAAAAAGTATCTGATCTCCGATATTCAAAGCTGTAAATCAGTTAGTAATAACCTTATTTACGGAATTGGAATCAGAAAGATCCCAAAGGGCTGGTTATATAATGTAAGTGGATTAAAAGCTATTGAAATCAAATTCAAAAACTCAAAATCAGTTATCAGAATTGGAACAGACCATCCTGATGAAATTGCAGGAATAATTTCTAAAATGATTAAAGCAGATCAATCAGGGAGTGGCATGGATTATAAAGATAAGACAGCTTTTCGCCTGGTATGGATAATTATGGCAATAACTTTATTAATTCCTGTTATTTTAATCCTTATTGGCAATAGAGATCCGGGAATTACTTTATCAAAACCAGGACTTAAAATAAGTGGAATGTACGGTTTGACAATCAATTATTCAGACATTAAACAACTTGACACATTATCGACATTACCACGTATACAAATGAGAACCAATGGATACGCATTTGGAAAATCTCTTAAGGGAAATTTCAGACTTCAAAATAACGAGAATGCCAAATTGTTCATTACCAAAAGGGTACCTCCGTATATATTGATCAGGACTGATGATCTAAATGTTTACTTAAATTTCAAAGAATCAAAGAAAACGGTTGATTTATTTAAAACCATGACCAAAGTCCGGAAAGAATAAAAGGATTTTTTTATTGAAATACAGTTCGTTCATAAGTTGGAGGCTGTTGAAAAAGTCTTTAAGTAGTTGTTTTTACCTTAGTGTTACTTTGTGCTCTACTTTGTGATCCTTTGTGGTTCAATGCTTTATTTTTTACCACCAAGGTACTCAAAGGTTAACACAGAGGTTCACAAAGGACTTTTTCAACAGCCGCAAACTTTTTTCATTCTATCCTGCAACGAAACTATGCTTATGTTAACGCATATGCCCGGAGGGGTTGAATAATGAACTCAGTATACCCGGTTGAAGTAAACCTGGTCCATTTAATTGTAAAGTTTATTATAAATTTCTAACTTTAAATACAGAATTCATCTATTCATCTACCAAAAATCGTTCATCATGAAACAAAGGCATCCATACAGAAGCAGACAAATTGAAATTGTTAAAACAATCTTCATTTCTTTGTTTATTATTTTTTCATTGGATCTCAATGCTCAGACGCCAACCAACTTCTCGGGCAGATGGGAGTTTGATAAGGCCAAAAGCGACAAGGATGAACGAGGGGATGCATCCTTTGATGGTGCAATTATTCTGGAAATAAAACAGAATACTGATACAATTACATTTACCAATACATTTTTCCTGCCGGGTAAGGCTGGTAAAACTTTACGGCCCGACTCATATCTGACTAACGGTATAGTGACACCTGATGAGTCCGGAATCGATCCCGCCAAAAAATTTGTAAAATGGTCCCCGGATAAGAAAATACTTACAACTAATTATGTCATGACAGCTACCATTGATGGAGTTGCGCAGGATTTCCTTACAGCAAAGACTTACAAACTCGATGAGAACGGAAAAACATTAGTTGTTGATGAGTTGAACAGAAGTAAGCTGAATGGAGAAAAAACAATCAAAAAAGTATATCAAAAAAAATAAATAATACTCTCCTCTAAAAGCAAGTTTAAGTTAATGATCCAGTCTGTTTCCTTTGAAAAACATCTTATTGCACCCTGTGGTATGAACTGCGGGACCTGCATTGGCTATCTCCGGGACAAAGACAAATGTCCCGGCTGCAGGATAATTTCTTCAGACAAAGCTATTATAGTCAATAGATGTATTATACCGGGATGCAGCTATCTGCAAAAGACAACATCAAAATTCTGTTATGATTGTGAAAAATATCCCTGTCGGAGGATCAAAAACCTGGATAAAAGGTACCGTACAAAATATCGGACAAGTTTCATTGAGAACCTGACAATGATAAAAGAAAACGGATTGCACAGCTTTCTGGTTTTTGAAGCAAAGCGCAGGACTTGTAAAAATTGCGGATCTGTGTTAAGTGTCCACCGGGACAATTGTATTAAATGTAACCAGATATGATTAATAAGAAAGTATCCGAGATCAGGGATTTTTGTACCAGGAATTCAAACCAGGCCAACATTGAAAAATATTCAAGATACTTCAAAGATGGATTCAATGGTTACGGAATAGACCAGAAAGTATTTGAACAACAGAGAGATGCCTGGATCAATCTCTGGAAGAATGAAATGAATCTTGATAAGTACCTGGAACTTGGAGATACCTTAGTCCGGATCGGTAAATACGAGGAAATCTCTTTTGCAATTTCATTTGTAGCCTCTGAAAGAAAAAACTATTCCGAAAAAACATTCGATAGAATCGGTACATGGTTTGATTATGGAATAACAAACTGGGCAAATACAGATGTCCTGTGCATGCTGGTTCTATCTAACTTCTTAATCGACAAAGTTGTTCCCTATACAAAGCTACTGGAATGGACAGATTCTCATTCTGAATGGAAAAGAAGAGCGGTTCCTGTGACTCTGGTCGAACTGGTAAGGAAGGGACTGACCCCTGATGAGGCCATACCCCTGATTGAGCCTTTGATGTACGACAAATCAGAAAATGTTCAGAAAGGTATCGGGACTTTATTACGCGGATTATGGAAGAGTCATCCTGAGAGAATTGAAGCTTTCCTTCTGAAGTGGAAAAATTCCTGCGGCAGATTGATAATTCAGTACTCTACAGAGAAAATGGATAAAGAGTACAGGAAGAAATTCAGGAGAGAAAAATAACTTCTTATACCGTTGGCTGAAGCCAACGGCAATTGAGAGGAAGAATCTCCCTTTTGGGCTGAAGCCAACTGTAATTGAGAGGAAGAATATACCTGGTGTTTTTTTTACTTCAGCCACTTATCAAACCAGTCAAACGCCTCTTTCTGCATATCGGAGTCAAACTTGTGCTCGCCCGGGTAGAAGGTACATTTGTATCTGTCTGAAGCACCTGCTTTTTTGTATACCTCGCTGAGGATTTTGTCGGCAGCATTCATCTCCGGTACAGTATACAGATCGTCATTTGTATCATTCAGTACAAGAGTTGGAAGCGGAACCCTTAAACCAAGTATTTCGGGAAAATCCAGCTCATTGGGCAGTATTGGCACATAGGTCATCCATGTGTGAGTGAATGACTTATTGAGAACAAAGTCTTTCCATGTTGTCATGAATCCAACGCATACAGCACATTTGATCCTGCTGTCGAGTCCGCCTGTGAAGACTGTCCGCATACCCCCACCTGACAATCCCCCACAGCCTATCTTATCCTTTATCACATCTTTCCTGGCACTGAGGATATCCAGTGCAACCCTGTCTTCTGCCATAAAGACCCCCGGCCATGTTGTACCTGCGCTGAAAAGCGATTTTGCCATTATATGCTCATGTTCACCTGCCCAGCTGTTATATTTTTCAATATTCTTCGGATCCTCAGGGTTGTTGTCATTAAGCCCATCTCTTTGCTGTTCAGGCACATCCTGCATCAACACTCTACGGCTTGCGAAGGGGAAGGCATCTGATACAAGCACAACGTATCCTCTTTTTGCTACCTCATTTGCCCATGCTCTTCCACTGTAGTAATTTGTCTGATGCTCTTTCATAAGTGGATGCTGATCATCACCGGTCCGGGTGATCTTCCTGGTTCCAAAATACTTATTTCCACCATGATCATGAAATGCGAGTATGCCTGGTAAAGGAGTTTTTGCGTCTGCTGGCTTCAGGAGTATAGCATCAGTGGGACGACCATACGGCAGTCTCCATGTAAGTTCTTCAATATGAAGACCATCCCATATATATTGCTTCTTAACTGTAACTTCAGGAGCTGATCCTATATTGGGAACAGCAAGCCTGTCTCTGACTTTTGCATCTGCAGCCTGGTGCCATTTTTTTATGTCCGTCCACTCTTTCCTTCGAAAAGAGAGCGATGGCATTTTATTATTGGCCAGGGATGTTGCCCATTCACCATATTGTCCTATTAAGCTGAGGTTTTCTTCTTGTGTCATTCTGTTAATATTTGTTTCTGAAATTATTTCGGGAAAGGGTATAGAACTTTCATTACCTGATGCCAGGCTTTCTGTGAATCTGCTGCCGGCAATACCTAATCCTGCCATTCCGGCATATTTGATGAATTTTCTTCTGCTGTTTTTCATACCAGGTTAAATTAGCTGATTTATCACAATGAAGGTACAATAAAAAATTTTTAACCGCAAAGCAGAATCTTGACTGATAGCTTTTTCCAGCTACAAAGAGTTCCACTGAGGTTCACAGAGTTCCACAGTTCCACAGAGTGAAGAGGATTGATCAATTGATAACTCTGTGCTCCTCCGGATTTCCTCTGTGTAAGTTCTTAAATATATGAAGCTAAGACCTTCCAGTGTTAATAACAGACAGATATTAAGTCAATGGTGTTTGAAGGATTTATTTCTTCAACCTAATTCTTACCTTTATATCAAACCTTCTTCTATACTGAAAAAATGAAATACTTTAAATTTTCGTTGCTGCTGATTCTGGTAATCCTTCTATGGATGTGCAGAGAATCTTCTAAGAAGGGTTCTTTTACAAAGAATGATTTTATTGATCCTCCGATATATTACTGGCCCAGACCATTGTATTTCTGGAATAATGCAACTGTCACCGCAGATGTACTGATTGAACAGATGCAGTCACTCAGGGATAAATGCGGATACGGAGGATTCGGGGTTGTCCCGTTCGGTAGGGACTTCAGTCCTGAATATTTGTCAGAGGAGTATCTGAAACTATATGGTACAATGCTGGAAAAAGCAAAGGACCTGGGTATGACAATAAGCCTTTATGACGAATTCGGTTTTCCCAGCGGATCGGTAGGGGCTTTTGCCGAAGGTGATGGGAAACCACGTTTCCGGCAGAAATATCCTGATCAGACTATACAGAGGCTCGATAAAGCAGAAGAAGAGATAACAGGCCCGGTTATTTACAGGAAAAAGGTCCCGGAAGGAAAACTTATGGGTGCTGTTGCAATGGACTTAAAGAGTAAGGAACGAATCGATATTACAGGAAGTGTTACTGATGGTATGCTTAAATGGGATGTCCCGTCAGGGAAATGGAAAATCATGTTCTTCAGTTGTGTGATTGATGGTAATCCGTTAGCAGATTATCTAGATCCTGAAGCTGTGGGTTATTTTACAAAAATGGTACATGATGTTTACTATGACCGTTTCAAAGATTATTTCGGTACAGTTATTTCCGGAACTTTTTTTGATGAGCCTTCAATGTATCGTGCACAATTCCGGATGTGGACGCCCATGTTTAATGAAAAATTCACCGGTAAACATGGTTTCAGTCCGGTCACACTTTACCCTGCTTTATGGTATGATATTGGTGACGAAACATGGTCAGCCCGTAATTATATGTTTGGTTTTCGTGCGGAATTGTATTCAGAGGGATTTCATAGGGTAGTCAGTGACTGGTCTGTAGCTCATGGAATAACAGCTACAGGTCACACGGCTCCGGAAGAAGCAATTATTCCGGCAAACGGACCGGGTGATCTTATGAAGTCATTTAAATACCTTGAGATCCCCGGAATTGATAAGATAGGTGGCCACCGGCCTGCAGAAAAGTTCTATAAATTAGTCAGTTCCTCAGCTAATAACTGGGATAAGAAACTTGTGATGTCGGAGACATTTGGTGCAATGCCAAATTACGATGAACCGGGAGACCTGGCGTGGAATGATATTTGGTCGATTGCCAATGACCAGTACACCAAAGGAATAAATATGCTCATCCCTCATGCTGTCTGGTATGATAATACAAAGGTCACCTATAAACCTGAGCTTTCATACCGGAGTACGCTATATGCCGACAGCCTTAAGGATTTCACAACTTATCTCTCCAGGCTTAATGTGATTTTGCAGTCGGGAGGAAGACATGTTGCGGATATTGCAGTACTTTATCCTGTGCATTCTCTTTTAGGTGATCATTATTTCTATACAGAAACAGGTCCTGCCAATGTCGACGGATGGGTTGATCCCGAAAACAGCTTCTTCAATGATGCTGTCTCAAAGATAGACTATGTTGATATCGGGGGTTGGCTTATGAATGGTAACGGCCTCGATTTCACCTATATTCACCCTGAAGTTCTGGATGAAAAATGCTCTGTTGCCGGGAGCAGGCTTGAATTGAAAAACAGTACAAACTATGAGAATTACAGCGTACTCTTACTTCCTTCCTGTTATATGCTTTCTCTGAGCAACCTGAGGAAAGTGGTTGAATTTTACAATTCCGGAGGAATGGTTGTCTTTACCAGCCGTCTTCCGCATAAGTCATGTGAAACCGGAAAGGATATGGAGGTTGACAGTCTCATCAGATCTGTTTTCCCCGGACTGGAGGATGATGCCTGGGAAATGAAAGAAAATGAAAAAGGAGGCAAAGCCTTCTTTATGCCCGATCCTGATGCAGTTGGAATCTCGGAAATTTTATATGGTTCCGGACTGTATTTTGATGTCAGCTATCCGTTAAACCCTGATATTCAATATATTCATAAAGTCGTTGACAACAGGAATGTCTATTTCTTTGCCAATTCAGGGAAGAGCGGTATTCAAACTGAAGTAACGCTCAGAGGTAAAATCAAGGTTGAAGAATGGGATCCTCACACAGGTGAAATCAGGAAGGCTGAAACCAGATATTCTGAAAATAAGTCTTCAGGTTCAAATTCAACAGTTGTTGAAATAAACCTCAAGCCTTATAATTCAATATTCCTTATTGAAAAAGAGTAGTCGTCAGACTTTCTATTTTATAAGTTTTCTGATAGTTGGTTCAAGCTCTTCGGCTATACGCAGCATGCCGATGTCATTCGGGTGGACTCCGTCAACGGTACCCTCATAGTCATCGCCGATAAGACCTTCACCTTTCCTGTAATAGAGTTGCTTTATTCCCGACTTCTTTAAAGTGTCATATGCTCTTTTCAATTCCAGATTTTTCTTATGGTTTTCTGATTCAAGAGGTTTGGTGAATCCGTTTACATAGGGAAAAGCTTCAACAAGTAAAACAGGAACATCAGGTCTTTTCTCCTTCAGATATTTTACCAGTGCAACTGCTCTTTCGTAGATGAGGTCTCTTGTTGTATTAGGATTGCAATCAATGACATACAGAACTGCATCAGTTTCGCACAAGGCTTCTCCAACCGAAAGGTCGAATGTACCGCTTCCGCTGAAGCCCATGTTTATAAATGGCCTGTCGAGTTTCCTTGCCAGGATATTGGTAAACAGTAACCCGGGCCTTGATGCACAGCCTCCCTGTGCAATGCTGCTTCCGTAATATACAACAGGCTTTTTTGCAATAAGATAATTCTCCTGTGGCATTGTGATGGAAGCCGGGTTACTGATACCTATCGATACTGTATCTGCTCCATCATATAGCGGAAGATTCAGGAGGTACTCCCTGTAATTATTGCCCGCTCCCCCCACCATCATGAATTCATTCCTTTTACCCTGTACTCTTCCCGTATTGATGTACTTCCAACTTCCATCAACATATGAATAAAGGTCCACACCTTTTATCCCTGTAAAAGGCATATGATCCATAACAGCGTCATTCTTTACTGCCCACCTTACTGCAATAAAAGGGGAGTTTGTCCTGAAACGTATGGAGATGCCTGCTGAATGTTGACCGAGATTCCACACGGGTTCCCTTAACTTATCCTTATAATTTGCAGGGAATCTGGCATAGTTCTTTTCAGAATGAAATCTTCCTATTATGGTAAACTGCTGACCATCATAATATTTAATGGTGTCAATTGATTGTGCCTCAATTAAGACAATAGATGTAAGCAATGCCAGTCCAAAACTGAATATAGTCTTCATAAACTGTTTTTAGGCTTCTTCAACAACTTTCCATCCAACTGAATCGGCAAATGCAAATACCGGCTCCTTCAGATCACCATAGAATGTAACCCTGTGCCATCCCCATGCAGACCATTGTCCGAATAGTTTTTCAATATCACCAACAGGTTCGGCGCATATCTTGGTTCTGCATGCCCTGTCATCCGGATCATTGCCAACAGCTTTTGCCTGGTGGAAGAGTATCTCTTTTTTTGAAGCATCAACTTCAAGGGTAGTTGTCAGGTAATCAACAGGAAGTACTGATCTGACAGATGCTCCCTGCCTGTCTTCGGAATGGGTCATTATTGTGAAAGGATTAACAGGCCCATCAGGTCCGAAAGCCTTATTAGAAGCAACACAATGTGCATATATGATCTGGCGTTTTGAGGTATCTATAACAGGATCGGAGATATACCCCGGCCGGCCTGTCATATTTGTGAATGTAACCATCGTTGCTGTTGATCTGACATCAGCTTCGCAGGCACCTACAAGCCCATCATTCAGAAGTTCATGGAATCCAAGACATGGATATGCATGAATATGTCCTCCATAGAATCCTCCCAGGCAATTGATTGTTATGCCATTGGCATTATGGGTTTTTAGTACTGACTTCATTCCCAGATACATGGCAGCCGAGGTTTGCAGTGTCTCATCAGGAATATCGATGATTTCGGTTGCCGATTTTTTCCATTTTTTAACAATGGCTTCTGCTTCATCCTTATCTGCTGTCTCCCAGGCTTTATTGACTTCGGCAAAGGTTATGTACTCAACCGGGATACCCAGAATTGCATCTGCAGCTCCTGATTTATGATCGCGGGCTACCAGTATCCTTGACTCCTTATTCATCTTCCGGCATTCTTCTGCACCCAAAGCTTTCAGATTATCAGGTTTGCATGTCAGGTTGCCTGGTTTTGGAGTTGAATTAATCCTTGCAGTTCTTGTCGCTGCGGCAAACCCGGCTGCTGTTCCTCCTTTGCTTATTACATCAAAACAACTTACTGCTGTCAGAAGATCCTGCGTGCGCGACGAAGCCACAAATCCTACATTTGGCCAGTCGGGTTTTGTCTGCTGAAGGGCATGCAGTGAATAGATATTCCTGATCTTCAGTTTTTTTGCAGATCCGTTTGATGGTGCTGCGCCAAGAAATGACACAGGCTTAAGGGCAAAACAAGCTCCGCAGGCTGCACATGCAGAAATAAATCCACGCCTTGAGGTACGCATGGTTGTTTTTGAGGAATAGTTAATTTCAGATTTCATGGTTATTATTGTTTATAAATATTTTGGTAAGGATCATTCTATTACATTAATTATTATGCTGGAGATGTTAGTTTTATCATGATAGATCCTGTGGGTCGCTTTCTGAAAATCCTTCTCATCGGCCTGGTAGATATCAACAAATTTCTGCGGATTGCGGTCAACAAGAGGAAACCAGGAGCTCTGAACCTGGATCATAATACGGTGCCCTTTCCTGAAGCAATGGGCTACATCGGGTAGCGCATATTTAACCTTAGCCGGTGTTTCCGGAACAAATGGCTCCGGCTTCTCAAAGCTGTTTCTGAATTTTCCTCTCATTACCTCACCCCTGACAAGCATCTGGTATCCATCCAGCTTGCAGCTTACTTTATCATCTGCCTGGTTGCTGTAATTATCAGGGTAGACATCGATCAGTTTGACAACCCAGTCAGCATCGGTTCCGGTTGTTGAAACCATCAGGTCAGCAATAACAGGTCCTGCAAGTACTACGTCATCTTCCAGAGGCTCTGTCTGATATACCATTACATCAGGCCTTCTGGATGCAAACCTCTGGTCATTTTTCATGTACTCCTGTGTCCTGGACAGGTGAATACCGTCATCGTACGGGACCGGTTTAGACGGATCGCTTACATATTCATCATAGCTATCCTGTTCCCTTGATGCAGTAAAAGAAAGAAGCCCATCCTTCTGCAGGTAAAGAATTTTTTCTGTACTTTTTTCAGGGGGCCATCTATCAAATTTGCGCCATGTATCCGATCCTGTTTCAAAGATAAATGCTTCAGAAGGAGCAGAAACAGATTTATTGTTAAGATACTTCTCGAAGAACGGGAATTCCACATTTTCCTGGTACCATGTTGCTGTGTTTTTCTCAGGTTTTATGTCGCACATTATCTCACTGGCTTCACCATACCAGCCTCCTGTTCCTCCTGACCATCCTCCGTGATACCATGGCCCCATGACAAGGTAGTTATGATTTCCTGTGTTCTGTTTCTCAAGAGCCTCGTAAGTGTGCAAGGCACCCCAGCAATCCTCCGCATCAAAGAAACCTCCGACAACGAGTGTGGCAGGTTTGATATCTTTAAGATGGGTACGGATATTCCTGGCTTTCCAGAAATCATCATAATTGCCATGCCTCATAACATCATTCCAGAACTTTAATGTATCTCCGAAATACTTAAGCTGAACATTCTTTACAGGGCCCAGTTCAAGGAAAAATTTGTAGTTATCCTGAGTATAGTATTTAAAAGGTTTAGGTCCTTTATCAGGTGTGATTGGTTCTGGTCTTGGCTTTCCGAATGAGGAGTAAAAGTTGAATGCATCCATCATCATGAAGGCTCCGTTATGGTGCCAGTCATCACCTATAAACCAGTCGGTTACCGGTGCCTGGGGCGATACTGCCTTTACCGCAGGATGGGCTCCGGGCAATGAAGCAGAGGCGTAAAACCCGGGGTAGGAGATGCCATAAATTCCCACATTCCCGTTATGGGAAGTAAGATTTTTCATGAGCCATTCAACAGTGTCATATGTGTCACTGCTCTCATCTATGTCGCGTTTCCCTTTCTTCTCAGGATTATGCGGACGAATATCAACAAATTCGCCCTCGCTCATCCATCTTCCTCTGACATCCTGATATACAATTATATATCCTTCTTTTACAAACAGCATTGAGGGAATAAGTGACCGGTGGTACTTATCTTCACCATAAGGAGAGAGCGAATATGGAGTACGCGTGATAATTACAGGATGTTTTTTTGATTTGTCAGCAGGTTCATAGATTGTTGTGAAAAGTTTCACACCGTCGCGCATTGCGATGTAATGTTCTGTTTTTATGTAGTTTTGACTTATATAAGCTGCCTTTTCATCTTTTTGTGCATATGAACTTAAGCCGATACCTAATATCAGTATGAATATTGTCTTTTTCATTTGGCAGATATTATTTTTTTTCGTAAATTATATCCTTCGATCCCGAAATGGTATTGCCCCCGGCTGTAACTTTTGAACTTTTCTTTCCAACGATGATCGCTGTTTTCTGATTCCCTTTTCCTGTTGAACGGATTGTATTGTTTTTAATAACAATATCATGAGTTTCTCCGCCTACATAGAATCCTGCTGACTCCTTAACTGTTCCGTTGTTTTCAATAGTATTTCCTGTAAATGTGTTTCGGTGACCTGCGTTCTGTTCATTTTCATTACGAAACAGTACACCGTGGTTTGCATTTTCGTAAACACGATTGTTTTCGAAGATATTGTCGGTATCCTTATGTCCGATCGAAATTCCATTGTCGAGGTTGGCATAAATGGTATTATTCCTGAAGACACCATTCTGTACTCTCCAGCATAAGTAGAGTCCGTCGCCTTTATTGTGATGGCTTATGCAGTTTTCAACAATTGGTCTGTCGGATCCGGTACCCGGATGAAAACCGAGTCCGTCGCCGTAGGATGCCTCGCAACCTTTAAGTGTAATATTTTCAGTAACCTGCAAGCTGAAAGAGTCGCCATTGAATTCATTGACCTGTACATTTTCGACAAGACAGTTTTTCGATTTATGAATATAAACACCTCCTCCGCGACAGCCGTTGATATAGTCGTTGGTGGCTTTGTTTCCTTCTATTAGCAGGTCCGATATTTTTACATTTTGTGCATTGACAGCCTCAATTATTGAGCAGCCGTTTGATACTACTCCGTTTAATTCAGCAACATAATCATATACTGTTCCGTTGTCAAAATAGATTACATTATTTGTGATATCTGTTATTACTGCCGTTGTGACATCCCATCCCTGGTTATGGGCGTCATCGAACAGCTGAATGCCCATTCCCTTTTTAAATCCGCTGGCATCTTTTACAACAGCTTTCATCATTCCCCAGTCGGCATCTATTATGTAGCTGGTTTTAAATCCATTACATTTTTTAAGTATTGATGATTTCCCTGATCCTTTCAGTGTTATATTGTCAGATAACCTTACAGGACCGGTTACATCGTAGGTTCCCGGATTCAGTTTAACAGTTCCTCCTCCTCTTGTTTTAACTGCATCAACTGCTATCTGTATTGCAGCTGATGTAAATCCGGGTATGTCAGCATCAGATCCGCCTACAGTGATAAGCTGTTCCGCATATCTGACATCCACCAGTCCGATTCCCTGTCCGATGCTTGTTAAGCTTAGACATAATAATACGATTGCTAATACTGTGACAGATGTAAACTTTTGTTTCATAACTTGTTAAATTTAATTAAGAGTTAAAATAAATATTTAACCACAAAGGCACTCAAAGTGATACACGAAGGCACACAAAGGGATAATTAAAAAACAACTCTTTTTATGCCAGCTTTTAAATGTCTAACATTAAAATTTACTAATAAACCTAATTTGCAGTTAGATAATTTTAAATACGTCTTCTATATTCATTTACTAAATTTACTTTGAGTTCCATTGTGCAATCCTTTGTTGCCTTTGTGGTTAAAAAATTTTAACCCTTAATTGGCATTATTAGTTTATGTTTATCATTTTTGTTTCATCTCTTCTATCAATTCTCCTATTAATATCCGGCTTTTATCCCATGTTTCTGCTTCAAAGCTCCATACATCAAGATTGCCTATCGAATTGGGACCAAATGGTTGCCTAATAATGGAGTTAACAATAGAATCAACTCTGATATTATTGCCGTCAGCTTCAGCAAGGAGCCTCATAAATTCATATTCCTGTACTCCGTCGCGCATGGTTTTAAGACGGATTGAAGGACATGGACCATTTACATTTGGAATTACTCCCGGGGCATATATCATAAGTGCGCTTCCATTTATCTTTTTAAAAGTGAACTCTGCCTCCTTCTCTGATCTCTCTTTGGAAGCATCTTTCCACGATTCAGTGTCGTACCATCCGTTTACCCATCCTGCACCTGCACCCCAGCTGAGCCAGGAAAAGGTGCGGTATTTCCAGCAGCACCAGCTTATTGCCCTGTCGTTCACCAGTGGAAGATCGAGAATTGTAGAGCTGCCCACCCAGCTGTTTATTTTGCTCTCATAAAGCATAGGTCCGTAAAGCCATACCTTTATACCCATTTCCTGGTACTTCCTGATTGTATTGTAGTCATATTCAATTGTATGCGATGCCCATGAGCTTATTGAGTTCTTAACTATCTGCAGTGCTTCCTCTGTGTATCCTCCGTCAATCCTGAACAAGGCTTCAGGGTAATATTCCCTGAACATATCACCATAATAAACCATCCTGCTCCATGCTTCAGGGAAATATGATTCATCGAGACCATTCAGATATACTGTGATATCTGTTTTTTCAGGGTCAATCAGGGATTTGAAATGGGTGCGGACGTTTTTAATAAAATCAATATATACAGCCCTGTTTTGCGGTTCCCGTTCAACATCAGGTTTACCGATGTCTGGCCATCCTCTGGTCCCGTGTTTGCCATAAACATCGAATGGCAGCACAAATGTTTCGATTGGTTCTCCGTAGCCCGGGCCATATTCGTAACCATATTCAGCGGTAAATGCTTTTCCGGTGAAATATTTTGAAAGGCGCTCATCAACCTGTTTCCAGTCAATGTCTGTTTTTCCGATCCGGTTCGTCTTCAGATCCGGTTCGTAAGTGGGGTCGAGCATAGCGATCCTGTTGCGTTTAAGTAGTTGATAAACAGATAATTCCTGTTTTTCATTCATGCTTTTCATGAATCCTTCATGCTGAAGGCTTGCTTTGAACCTGTTCTTGTTAGGTATAGCAAAATCCCATACTGAAAGTTCCACCGGGATCTGCTTTGTTTCACTGCCGATTGTTACAGAAAGCATTGTATTATATATCCCCGGCAGGGTCTTCTCTTTTTCAAAAGGAACATACTGATCAATCCAGACTATCATTGATTTCTGATTATCAATCCTGTTATTGAAATCGGGCAGCCACAGAGGATAGGTCCAACGCCTTGTTACGAGTGATGAGTCATCCTGTATGTATTGAAAAGGGATGAGTGCATCCGGATACCATCCGTTGCCGAGTGAAGCTACCGGATAACCTGTGCTTGGAGATTTTACCTCCACTGACCATTCAAGGAAAAGTTCAGGTTTGATGGCGAATTGTATGTTATTCCCTTCGAAAGCCGGCATCTCAATCCTGATATTATCAAGGATATCAGTGGTATTATTGGATATAACAAGCTGGAATGATATGTATTCCCCTCTTGCGGAATGCAGTGTAACCTTTTTTCCGTCGAAGATCAGGTTTTTTTTCAACATATCTTCCTGTTGTACAGGGGCATCCTTAAGAATAAGAAACCTGTTATCAATAATTGTATTTGAAGTTGGATCAAGCCTTACGGATGAAGGCAAAACGTAGATGCCCCAGTCTGATGAGTTTTCAGCTTTATCGCCTGAATTACAGCTGAATGCAAAAACAGAGCCAAGCAGAATAAGGGTAAGGTTCTTCATAAAGGTTCAATATTTGAAAATATCTGCCTGGTACTGACAGGCTTTTTACAGGATTAATTAACTGATTTAAAATTAGTAATAAAAATTAATATTGAGTCTACTCCGAAGAGTATATTTTTTTGCCACCAAGGCTCCAAGGCACAAAGTTACACCAAGAATAAGTCATTGAAAGATAAGCCCTTGGTGAACCTTGGTGTCTTTGTGTCTTCGTGGCAATTTCTTTTTTGGATTTATCGGAGTGGACTCAATATTAGAAGGTATATTTCTGGTATCTGATAATTCGAATCAGTATATTTATGGCTATATGTATATATACTTTTCATGCTGATAATATGAATTCAAAAGAAAGAGTACTTCATCCTCGGTCCCGGACATACATATATCCAGGCTGATACTCCACTGGAGAACATTGTTGCCATGTATGACACTGCCTTTTCCTATATATAGATTCAGTAAATATTTCCAGATGAAATTTTTGTTATATTGTGTCCATCAAAAATCTTTTTAATCAATTAAAATGACGTTAAAAAATTACACTGTGCACAGGCCGGTTCAGGCAATGTGGATGACAGTAGGAACAATCGGATTGTTCTTTTTTATTTTCGGATTTGTAACATGGCTCAACGGAATCCTTATTCCCTATCTGAAGATATCTTGTGAACTGAACCATTTTGAATCGTACCTGGTAGCGTTTGCATTTTATGTTGCTTACGTTATAATGGCAATACCATCCTCATGGATTCTGAAAAGAACAGGTCTTAAATCAGGTATGATGTACGGATTATTTGTCATGGCAGTTGGGGCGCTTTTCTTTGTACCGGCTGCGATGACCAGAACCTATGGGATGTTTCTTACCGGCCTTTTTGTTATGGGTACAGGGCTGGCCATACTTCAGACTGCCGCAAATCCATATATTACATTGCTCGGGCCGATCGAAAGCGCAGCACAGAGGATCAGCATTATGGGTATCTGCAATAAATCTGCAGGGATAATCGCCACTTTCCTGTTTGGCGTTATGGCTCTCAGCGACGGCGATGCCCTGCTTGCAAGCCTTAGAAGCATGGATGATATACAGAGAGCCACAACTCTTGATGAACTGGCTTCAAGAGTGGTGATTCCCTACCTCGGAATGGCGATAATTCTGGTCCTGATAGGCATTTTTGTCAAGAAATCAGGATTGCCTGAGATTGATCCCAATGGTAAGAATAAGGAGGAGGATGTTAAGGAGAGCGGTGCCCGGTCCTCTATCTTCCAGTATCCCTACCTGCTTCTGGGAGTCATTGCGATATTTTGTGATGTAGGACTGGAGATTGTAGCCGGCGATACAATAATAAGCTACGGACTTAGTCAGGGAATACCCATTTCCATTGCAAAACACTTTACATCACTCGTTATGATTGCCTCAATAATTGGTTATACTATCGGAGTTATTGCAATACCACGTTTTATATCACAAAGTAAAGCTCTCCGTACGTGCGCAGTACTGGGTATAATTCTTACGGCTCTTGCAATAAGTACACCAGAAACGGCTTCAGTAGTCTTCATTGCACTGCTGGGGATGGCCAATTCGCTGATATGGCCTTCAGTATGGCCACTTGCAATAGATGGTCTGGGACGGTTTACCCGGATTGGCTCATCTCTGCTGATAATGGGTAACCTGGGTGGTGCCCTGGTCCCTTTACTCTACGGAAGGCTGGCAGATGTATTTAATCCGCAGCAGGCCTATCTGGTTTTAATACCGTGCTACTTCTTTATTTTATATTTTGCAATGCATGGACATAAGCTGGGAAAAAGAACAAAGCCGGTGCCGGAACCATTGTGATTTCTTATTCTTAAATTGCACCTGTAACATTTCAGATGGGATATATACTATACTAATTCACAGATTATGAAAAATTTAACAAGAAGGAGCTTCATTAAAACCGGAACAATGGCAACCATAGGAATGGGAATGCTATCTGATCCGGGATACGCATCAGAAGCATCTGCAAAAAATGTCAGGATTGCAGTTATCGGTACCGGAAACAGGGGCACGGGGCATGTTCATAATCTTCTTACAATTGAAGGTGTTGAGATTGTTGCAGTGTGCGATCTGGAAGAGATCAGGGCCCGGAATGCAGCTGACCTGTGTGTAAAGGCCGGAAGGAAAAAGCCTGCCATTTATGCCGGGGATCATTTTGCTTACAGAAACCTGCTGGATAAGGAGAAGACAGATGCGGTCATTATAGCAACCTACTGGGATTCGCATACCGCAATTGCAGTGGAGACTTTGAACAGAGGAGCATATCCGGGAATCGAGGTTCCTGCAGCCCTTACAGTTGAAGATACATGGAAGCTTGTTGAAACCTCCGAGAAAACAGGTATCCCCTGCATGATGCTTGAGAACTGGAGCTTCAGGCAGGATAACCTGGCTGCCCTGAATATGAAGAGGCTCGGTCTTTTCGGTGAGATCGTCCATTGCCACTGTGCCCACTCACACGACTGTATTGACCACTGGTTTTTCGACAGTAAGACCGGCGATCAGAGGTGGCCTGCCGAATACCTTCTCAAGTATAACAGGGATCAGTACCCGACCCATAGTGTGGGGCCTGTAATAAGCTGGATGGATATCAACCGCGGCGATATTTTTACAGAGATCTATTCCACAGCTTCAGCTTCAACAGGGATTAATTCATACTTTAACAAAAAGTTCGGTCCCGATCATGCCAACTCAAAAATCAAATGGAAGCAGGGGGATATTGTGACATCACTACTTAAAACAAGGTCAGGAAAAACTCTTGTAATCAATTACGATATGCAGCTTCCAAGGCCCTATTCAAACAGGTGGTTGCTTGAAGGTACCCTTGGAGTATATGATGAAGAGAAAAGTTCCATTTACCTTACTGATATGAGTCCGAAGTATCACGAGTGGGAACAGTGGAAGCCTTATGAGGTACAGTATAACCACAAATGGTGGCAGGCCGATTTATCCTCACAATCTCATGGGGGAACCGATTATGTAATGATGAACGAGTTCATTAATTCCGTTAAGGCAAAGGGCCCGGCACCAATTGATGTTTACGACTCGGCAGTAATGACTGCAATTGTTGAATTGTCAGGTTTATCTATAGAGAAAAATGCACCGGTTCCCTTCCCTGATTTTACAAAGGGGAAATGGCAAACCAATAAACCATATTTTGCATTGGACAGAAGTCTTTAACCCCTCTAAGAAAATGATATTCATTTAATAAAGGGGGCTGTTGAATAAGTCCTTTGTGAACCTTTGTGTTAACCTTGGAGTACCTTCGTGGTAAAAAACAAAGCATTAAACCACAAAGGCTCACAAAGTAAAGCACAAAGTAACACTAAGGTAAAAACAACTACTTAAAGACTTTTTCATCAGCCCCCATAAGAGGGGGTGAGGCGGAAACAAAGTCTGGGAAAATTTGTTAGTTTAACAAGTTGATTTTGATAAGTTTGTTTTAGTACTATCTATTTAAGATTTAATAGTACCAAAGTATGAAAGTAAAATTTTGCAGAACAGAAGTTGAATTTCCAAGTGAGAAGCTTGGCGAATTGAGGGATTCAAATGAGCTTCTGAATGATCTCAGTGCATTAAATTCCAGAATTGAGCAGGATGGTTATCTGCTATTGAGGGATTTTTTTGACAGGGAAACTGTTTTAAAAGCGCGTGATGCCATTGTAAGATATATGGACGAAAACAATGCGCTTGTTAAAGGAACACCTTTACTTGAAGCTGTCATGCCCCGGACAGGTAAAGAGGTAAGAATGACCGGTCAGAGTGTGATCACCCATCATCCGCAATCACTTCAGCTTTTTGAAAACAGTAAACTTTTTGATTTTTTTAAATTGTTTTTCGAAGATGATGCAGTAACATATGATTATAAATGGTTGCGTGCTGTTGGGAATGAGAACTTTACCGGTTGCCATTATGATGTTGTATATATGGGAAGAGGTTCTAAAAATGTTCATACCGTCTGGATCCCTATTGGTGAAATACCTGTCAGCCAGGGAACTCTCGCCATCTGTGAAGGTTCGCACAACCTTGAATCATTTGCACGTCTGAGAAATACATACGGAGGCATTGATGTTGACAGGGATATGATAAGCGAGGGATGGTTCAGTTCAGATCCTTATGAGATAACCGACAAGTTTGGCGGTAGATGGCTTACAACAAACTTTAATCCCGGTGATATATTAATTTTCGGCCTCTATACTCTTCATGCATCCACAACTAACCTTACAGATAAGTTCAGGATAAGCTGTGATATACGTTTTCAACCCAAAGGAGAGAAGATGGATGACAGATGGGCAGGAAAGAGTCCTGTCGGGCATTATGCATGGGGTAAAGATGAAAGAAAAGAGAGACCTATTTCTGAACTCAGAAAAGAATGGGGAATTTAATTATTTATTGTTTACCAATTAGTTTAACATAATAAATAATGATAAACATCGAAGCAAGCGTTTCAAAAGGTTGGCTCCACAAAAACGGAGGATTCAATTTTGACAACAGGTATTATATGGACCCGGTTTACAGATGGGAGCAGGATAGTACTATAAATAAATTCGTTAAGGAAAAATTTCCGCGCTATACTATCTATAACATGGAAGCAAATCTTCTGCAGGCAAAACATGTAAAGGATAATCATGTGCTGGTCGGAGCCATTCAGCCAAATATGATACTGGCTACAATTTTGGGAGCTGAGTTCTCTTTTTTTGAAGACAAGGATGCAGATGTCGCAGGAAAACCTCTTGAGTTTATTGCCAGAAAGGAAGAGTTACCTTCAATATCAGCAATCCTGGGACATCCCCTTGTAAAGGATCTTGAAAATCAGATTAAGGATATAAGCGAGACCAGGCCGGATATGAAGGTTATTCCGCCATTTTTCTGGGATGAATCGGGAAGGGCGACCATTCATGGCATTATAACCACATCGCTGAAGCTTACAGGTGATAACATAATGATCACCATGATGTCGGATCCTGATCTGGCACATGCCATACATCAGTGGATTGTTGATGCCTACATAGCTCTTATTCAGCATTTTGCGGACACAGGCAAGCTTCCTGTGACCTCCATACATGTTGGTGAATGTGCCGGGACAATGATCTCATCCGAACTATATGATGAGTTTATTGTGCCCTATATCAGCCAGCTGGGTGAAAAGCTTGGATTGGTACGCATTCATACATGCGGTATTTCTGATCATATCATGAAGCCAATATCAAAGATTAAGAACCTGAACATAATCGATACAGGTTCAGGAACATCCATCAGCAAAATCAGAGAGCTTATGGGACCGGATTTTACAATTCATATTGCTCCACCAATGGAGCTTTTAATGTCTAATGTTCCGCAATCACAGATACTTGACTGGCTCAATAAAACTCTTGATGAGAACCAGGGAGGTCCGCTCCAGATAGCTTATCATATTGAGCCAGACTATGAGCTTGGCAACTGCCTGGTGATGCATGATGAACTTGAAAGGAGAGGGCTGATTGAGAACAAGAGGCTGTATTAAGTAATAAAGAAAGCATAATCAATTACCGTTGGCTTCAGCCAACGGTTGATAAAGCAGATAAATTATGGACTTTAGTCCGTAATTATTGGGCTAAAGCCCGGGTAAGTAAATTGTAGTTTACCGTTGGCTGAAGCCAACGGTAATTGACTCAAACATCCGATTAAATATCTATTAATCAAAGTATTAAAAGTTATAGTTTAAGAAGTATTTGTATGAAAATCATTCAATTTATAATTCTGGTTATTATGTTTACATCATGTACGAACCCAGGCAAAGTTCTTTACCAGGAACTGACTCCTGATGAATTCAGTACCAGGCTTGCTGAATGCCCTGTAGCATACCTGCCTCTCGGTACTCTTGAATGGCATGGCGACCACCTGCCTCTCGGTTCAGATGGGATGCAATCGCTTGGGGTTTTTAAAATTCTGGCACAGGAAGCGGGAGGCATTGTTATGCCAATGCTTTTTATTGGTCCTGATGGTTATGACACAATCATCAATGGCAGGGAATATTATGGAATGGACTGTGCAAGCCTCTTCAGCGAACAGGGGAATTATGAAATTCAGCAGTTGCCGGGAAGCGCTTACTGGGTGCCGGATTCAACATTCGATATAATGATGAATGGCATAATGAAACAGCTGAGCCGGGCAGGATTCAAAATTGTTATTGCGCATGGTCACGGACCATCGACAAATTACATCGGGGCCAATGCTCAGATATTCAGGGAAAAGTATGATCTTACAGTTATGAATTGCTGGGGCAACGATAAAGATGATCTTTGCCTTATGTGCGACCATGCAGGTGCCAACGAGACTTCAATAATGATGTATCTTCATCCGGATCTTGTTCATATGGAGAAACTTCCGGCTGATACCTCTGTATGGCCAAAAGGAATGCTTGGGAAAGACCCCAGGATCCATGCCAGCAGTAAACATGGTAAGGATATTATTGATTTTGAGGTTAAAAAGATGCAGGCTATAATAGAAAAAGAACTGGAGAAGCTAAAGTTGCTGGCGCGGATTTAGCGGAGCGTAATCCGTGTCTTTTGTTTTTGGCACCAATTACAACCAAACGAAGGGAGCTTGCCGAAGGCAAATTAGCGCCTGCGATATAACATTTAATTAATCATTCTATGAGATATCTGCTTTTGATTTTACTCTTTCTGGAATCAACTGCCTCTGCTCAGGATTCTAAGATCAGGGAGGTTAACAGGCCTATGACGACTTTCCCATATTCTGATCCCGATCCGGTTCCTAAAATTGGGAGGGTTTATCCGTACTTCAGGTTTGACGGATTTACAAACAAGCCTGTAATTCAGTCCTGGAAAATGGTGGAACTGGAGAATGATTACATCAGGTTGGCCGTAATGCCTGAAATGGGAGGAAAAGTATGGGAGGCATATGAAAAATCGGAGAACTTTCCTTTTGTTTTCACCACCAGGGCGGTCAAATTCCGCGATATTGCTTTGCGGGGGCCATGGACCACCGGTGGCCTTGAATTTAATTTTGGAGATATAGGTCATGGTACAACAGTGTCAACGCCTGTAGACTATTTTACCAGGACCAATACTGACGGGAGCGTTAGCTGCTTTATTGGAGCAACTGATTGGGCATCCGGAACTACATGGAGAGTTGAGATAAAACTTGACCCGGATAAAGCATATTTCACTACCCGGTCATGGTGGTATAACAATACTCCTGTTGAGCAGGAGTATTATCACTGGATCAATGCCGGTTTCAAGGCTGAAGGTGACCTTGAATTTATCTTTCCGGGAACACATCATATAGGCCATGGTGGCAGGGGAGATAACTGGCCGATTGACTCAATGGGCAGGCAGATCTCCTTCTACAGGCATAATGACTTTGGAAGCTATAAATCATATCATATAATAGGACGATCTTCAAATTTCTACGGAGGTTTTTGGCATGCCGACAATATGGGCTTCGGCAGATACTCTCCATATTATGAGAAACTTGGGAAGAAAGTATGGATACTCGGATTATCACAGGAGGGTGATAGATGGGAAAACCTTCTTGGTGATAATGATGGCCTGAATGTTGAGCTTCAATCCGGCCGTCTTTTTAACCAGGCTTCACGCGGAAGTGAACGGACTCCATTCAAGCAGGTGGGTTTTTCACCTTATACAACTGATTCCTGGAGCGATAAATGGTTTCCGGTGAAACATACCAGGGGTATGACGCATTCCTCTGCCAGAGGTGTATTAAACATGAGGTTGGACAATGACTGGTTGAAGATTGACTGGATGGCACTTGAAAACCAGAATGACTCACTGGTTGTTTCTAAAAGTGATAAAACCATCATAAGGCAAAAAGTTGTTTTAAAACCCCTGGAGCTTTTTCGCGATTCGGTAAGATGGGAAGGTGATCCGGATAAACTGATTGCGAGGATAGGCAATGATATTATTACTGAAGAATCAGGAGAACCGTTAAACCGCCCGATAGAATCACCGGATAATTTCGACTGGGAATCCGATTACGGATTGCTGGTAATGGGGACTGACCTTGGACGGCAGAAGAATTATAAGGCAGCCGAAGAGTATCTTTTAAAATCACTTGCAAAGAATCCTGATCTTGTTCCGGCACTTACCCGGATGTCGCAGATAAAGTACAGGCAGGGACTATATGATGAAGCCCGAGGATTTGCCGGAAGAGCCCTGGCTGTAAATACTTACGATGCAGAGGCTAATTATTTCTGGGGACTCACCAGCGAGATGACCGGCCATCCTGCAGATGCACTCGACGGGTATTCAGTAGCTGTTCTTTCACAATCGGTAAGACGCGCTGCATACATCAGGTTGGCATGGATGGCTGTTGAAAGAAAAGACTGGTATGAGGCTGACAAGTTGATTGACAGATGCCTCGTTAGTTATCCTCACGATGAACTTGGATGGAATGTAAAAGCTGTAATTAAACGTTATCTTGGGGATAAGGTTACAGCAATTTCAGTCATTGAGGAACAACTGAAGAGGGATCCTTTAAACCATATTTCGCGCTTCGAAAAATATATGATCACCCGGTCAGAATCCGACAAAAAGGAGTTTATAGATTTTATCCGCCAGGAGCTGCCGCATGAAACATTTATTGAACTTGCCCTTCAGTACCATAAATGGAACCTTGATGAAGATGTTTTGATCATATTGGACCTTTCTCCTTCGCATCCGATGGTTCATATCATGCAGGCATTTCTGCTTGACAAAAGGGGCGAGAGAGAGCTTCCCCCGGGAAAACTTGAACTTGCCCTTAACGCATCACCAGAACTTGTTTTTCCATTCCGGACTGAAATGGCAGATATGTTTTCATGGGCTGATAAACGTAAACCAGACTGGAAATGGAAATATTATGAAGCTCTTATTTACTGGCAGAATAACCGCATTGAAGAGGCAAGAAGATTATTCACTGCCTGCTCAGATGATCCTGATTTTGTCCCTTTTTATCTTGCCAGGGCAGCACTTTTCGGTGATCAGAATGATATTGTCAGGAGTTCACTTGAGAAAGCATACAGTCTCGATCCGTTTTTCTGGCGTACAGGCTTGAGGCTTTCCAGATTTTATGCCGGTGACGGACAGCCTTTAAAAGCGCTCGAAATTGCTTCCATGAACTATAAGTCACATCCCGGCAGTTTTATTACGGGCCTTCAATATGCACATATGCTTAAGCTTAACAGGAAATATCCTGAGGCGCTGAATATTCTTGGCAAACTGGAAATGCTTCCTGCTGAAGGAGATGTAAATGCTCACACTCTCTTCAGGGAGACAAATATCCTTTATGCTATCGAACATATGAAAACCCGAAGATGGAAAAAAGCAGTTGTTGCTCTGACCCAGGCAGAGAGATGGCCGGAGAACCTCTTTTCAGGTGAGCCCTATTTCCCTGATAACAGGGTTACACAATTCATGCGTGGATACTGCTTTGAGAAACTTAAAATTCCGACAGAAACTGAGAAGTCATTTACCTATATTAAGGAGTATAAAAATCCTGATGGCCGCAGATACCCTTCCGGCAACAGTCTTACAAAACTTGTTGAGGCCGGATCAAGAGATTATAAAATCATTACCAGCTCTGTTTTTAATGAATTGAAGAGTGATCGTGACAATGAAGTATTAAAAGCATTTCTGGAAATACTCTAAGCCGCCGGCGCGGATTTAGCGAAGCGTAATCCGTGCCTGATTGTTTGTCACCAACTACAACCGACCGAAGGGAGCTCGCCAAAGGCAAATTGGCGCCAGCATGCCCGATGGTTTTGCTGGTGCGGATTTAGCGAAGCGTAATCCGTGCCTATTCGTTGGCGCCAGCAATCAATTGGTTTAACTTACTCCAAACCGATCCAGTTTATAAAACCTTGCAGCGTTATCCCAGTAAATCTTTTTAAGAGATACCTCATCGAGTCCTATACCATCTATTTTCCATTTTCCCTGGATAGGGGTGGGGTGATCGAACACTTTATCAGTTGTCTGTAAATACCTCCAGTGTATTTCATAGAACTTCCTGTGTTCTTCAACAGTGAAATCTTTGCATGGTCCTGCCCCCTGAACATCACATTCCGACCAGTATGCCAGATCGGTTCCGAACATGATACGATCCTGGTTCCTGGTGAAGAACTCATGTCCCTCCCCGGAAGGGTGTTTCCCAAGTTCTCCAATACGGGCTGCAGTGTCGATCCATAGATTAGGGATTTCGTCGAGCCATCTGCCAACAGCTTTTATGTTTTCTGAATATCCTGCTACATGTACTGCAACAAACTTAACGCCAGTGAATTTCCTGTAAACATTATTAACCTGCTCAAACAATGTTTCGAGAGGCGGATATTTGTTTGGGTCGGCAAATGACCATTCAGGATGCAGCTCCAGCTCCTCCCATCTTTCGTTGCCTGGCTCCCATGGCTTGAAAAATGCTACCGGATCACCTGTATGGAAAGCTACCGGAATTCCAAGCCTTTCAGCCCTTTCCCATATCGGAAACAATCTTGGATCGTCAATTGCAATAAGTTTGCCTTCACTGTCTTTAGCATTAAGCCCAAGCTGTTTCAGGTTTTTCAGGGCTATTGCACCTGCCCTGACTGCTTTCTCAAGCATATCCGGAGCTTTGCTGAAAAAATCCGGATCGCTTTCTGCCAGAGACCAGTCGTAAGTGTAATGCAAACCTATCCTGTTCCTGTAAGGTTTAAAAGCTTCAGCCAGTTCATAAAAAGCCTTGTCGCCGGTA
>Ga0209319_1000391_pt1 | contig 59286 bp, 61 predicted proteins | sample RifGroE2_FD_184000 | JGI IMG/M metagenome (GOLD analysis project Ga0209319, IMG submission 184000) | Groundwater microbial communities from Rifle, Colorado - Groundwater E2 (SPAdes) (version 2) | ecosystem: Environmental > Aquatic > Deep subsurface > Groundwater | place: Rifle, Colorado, United...
GTCGATAGAGAAATTGGTCGAAGCGCTGGATAGTTATATACCGGATCCAGAGAGAGCGATAGACCAACCCTTTTTGATGCCGATTGAAGACGTGTTCTCGATTTCAGGCCGAGGAACGGTTGTGACGGGAAGAGTCGAGAGAGGAATCGTGAAGGTTGGTGAAGAAGTTGAAATTGTTGGGATTCGTGAAACGCAGAAGACGACGTGTACGGGCGTTGAGATGTTCAGGAAGTTACTGGACGAAGGACGAGCCGGAGATAACGTAGGTGTGTTATTGAGAGGGACGAAGAAAGAAGATGTGGAACGCGGTCAAGTATTAGCGAAACCGGGATCGATCAAGCCACACACGAAGTTTTCGTCAGAAGTATACGTGTTATCGAAAGAAGAAGGTGGAAGACATACGCCATTTTTCAAAGGATATCGCCCGCAATTTTATTTCAGGACGACGGACGTGACAGGGGAGATTCAATTACCGGAAGGTGTTGAGATGATTATGCCTGGAGACAACATCAAGATAGTCATTACCTTGATTGCGCCGATCGCGATGGAAAAAGGGTTACGTTTTGCGATTCGAGAAGGGGGCCGAACTGTCGGCGCCGGTGTCGTCACGGAAATTATTGAGTAAAGAAAACGATGTGTTAAGCATCTGTTGGAGATATTATGAGTAGCGCAGTAACTAAGAATCAAAAAATCAGAATACGGTTGAAGTCGTTTGATCATCGATTGATTGATCAGTCGACGCGAGAAATCGTTGAAACGGCAAAACGGACGGGCGCGCAAGTTCATGGGCCTATCCCGTTACCCACCAAAAAAGAGCGGTTTACTGTATTAACCGCGCCCAATGGGGATAAAGATGCAAGAGATCAATATGAAATCCGTACGCATAAGCGATTAGTGGATATTATCCAGCCAACGGACAAAACAGTTGATGCGCTGATGAAGCTTGATCTTTCAGCAGGTGTTGATGTGGAAATCAGCGTTGAATAATGAGGTATAAAAATGTCACTGGGTGTTGTAGGTAAAAAGTGTGGAATGACTCGCCTTTTCGATGAAAATGGCGTCGCTATTCCTGTCACAGTAATTCTGGTTGAACCGAATCGCGTTGTTCAAATAAAAACAATGGAAAAAGACGGTTATCAGGCGATCCAAATTACAAAGAGCGAAAAGAAAATTTCCAGAGTCAATAAGCCGATGGCGGGTCATTTTGCGAAAGCGAACGTGACAGCGGGCAAAGGGTTATGGGAATTTGATTTCGATGATGAAGCTAAAGTGGAATTCAAATTAGGTGATGAGTTGACGGTTAATCTTTTTAAAGATGGTCAATTGGTCGATGTCCAAGGTGTTTCTAAAGGAAAGGGCTTTGCCGGCGTTATTAAACGTTATCATTTTAGAACACAGGATGCAACGCATGGTAATTCCTTGTCGCATCGTGCACCGGGATCTATCGGGCAAAGACAAACACCGGGTCGTGTTTTTAAAGGAAAGAAGATGTGCGGTCATATGGGTTCTGATACCAAAACCATTCAAAATTTAAAAATCGTTAAAGTCGATGTCGAAAGAAATTTATTGTTAATCAAAGGTGCAATTCCGGGTGCAACGAGCGGTAATGTCATTGTTATTCCGGCTCGAAAAAGTCAATCCGAGAAAGGAGAGTTATAATGGAACTCAATATTGTTAGCTCGGGAAATAAAGCAAATCCCATGACAGTTTCTGATGCGATATTTAACTGCCCTTACAATGAGGCGTTAATTCATCAGGTCGTTACTTCTTATTTAGCGGCTGCTCGATCGGGAAGTGCGACGCAAAAATCCCGTTCCGAAGTGACGGGTAGCAAGAAGAAATTGTGGAAACAAAAAGGAACCGGTCGCGCGCGTGTCGGTTCTGGTAAGGTGAACATTTGGCGCGGTGGTGGTATGGCCTTCCCCGCAAAGCCTTGCGATTATGCGAAAAAAGTCAATCGTAAAATGTATCGAGGTGCCATGGCTTCCATTTTATCTGAGCTTTTACGAACCGATCGTTTAACGGTGGTCGATCAGTTTCAGGTAGATTCTTGCAAAACGAAGGATTTATTGAAAAAATTGGAAACAATGAGTTTTGCCGCAGGATTGATTGTGACCGATGAAGTTGATCGCAACTTGGCCTTAGCTGTGAGAAACATTCCAACCGTTGATCTTTGCTCAGCAAAAGAGATAGACCCGGTGAATTTAGTATCCTTTAAAAAAGTAATTATAACGACAGCCGCAATTAAGGCTATAGAGGAGTGGTTAAAATGATAAACGAAGAGCGTTTAACGCAAGTACTGTTGGCGCCTTACACTTCTGAGAAGTCAACTCGCATTGCAAATAAATACCGACAAATTATTTTTAAAGTATTAAAAGATGCCACCAAAGAAGAAATTAAGCAGGCTGTCGAATTATTATTTAAGGTTAAAGTTAACGCCGTTTGCGTGTGCAACGTGAGAGGAAAAACTAAAATGTTTCGGTTCATGGCTGGCAAACGGAAAGACTGGAAAAAAGCCTACATTGCTTTGCAAGAAGGGTATGATATTAATTTTGCCGGTGCTGAATAGAAAAGAGGAAAATAAATTATGGCACTTGTATCGTCAAAACCAACATCACCGGGCCGCCGTTTTGTTGTCAAGGTTGTTCATCCGCATTTACATAAAGGCGCGCCATGTGCAGCCTTAGTGAAAGGGATTAGTAAAACAGGCGGACGTAATACCGATGGCCGCATGACCAGTCGTCATCGAGGGGGCGGTCATAAACGCCTTTATCGACAAATTGATTTTAAGCGAATGGATAAAGACGGGATTTCTGCTGTTGTCGAACGTATCGAATATGATCCTAATCGTACAGCACATATCGCGTTATTATTGTATCAAGATGGCGAAAGACGTTATATCATTGCGCCGGAAGAATTAAAAGCGGGCGATAAAGTTCAATCGGGAATTGAAGCGCCTATTAAAACAGGAAACTGCTTGCCATTAAGACATATTCCTGTCGGCACTGTTGTACACTGTGTTGAATTGAAATTAGGAAAAGGTGCCCAGTTAGCACGTAGCGCAGGAACATCGATTCAAATTATTGCTCGAGAAGGTCAATACGCAACGTTGAAATTGCGATCTGGCGAGCTCAGAAAAGTTTTAGTGGATTGTCGTGCTGTGATTGGTGAAGTCAGTAATTCACAACATAATTTACGTTCGCTCGGAAAGGCCGGTGCTTCACGATGGCGAGGAATTAGACCGCACGTGAGAGGTACAGCCATGAATCCAGTTGATCATCCGCATGGTGGTGGTGAAGGACGCACGAAAGGTGGCCGTCATCCTGTTTCACCTTGGGGTCAACCAACGAAGGGATATAAGACGAGAAAGAACAAGCGTACAGAGAAATATATTGTACGTCATCGCAGTAAAGATAAAGGTTAATTTTAAAAGAGGTTAAACACGTGGCGCGATCAGTAAAAAAAGGGCCTTTTATCGATGTGAATTTGCTCGATAAAATTGAAAAAGCTCGTAAAACAAATAGCAATAAACCCATCAAAACATGGTCTCGTGCATCCATGATCATTCCATCGATGATCGGGCTGACTATTGCCGTTCATAACGGCCGTGATTTTGTGCCTGTTTTTGTGACAGAGGAAATGATTGGTTTTAAATTAGGCGAATTTGCGCCCACACGAACATTTAAAATGCACTCAGGGGATCGAAAAGCAAAAGAAGCCGCTGAAGCAGCACAAAAAAGTTAATTAAGAGGTATTTGAGCGATGGAAGTTTTTGCACTATTAAAAAACGCGCGTTTTTCGCCCCAAAAAGGCCGACTCGTTGCGGATCAAATTAGAGGGTTACCAGTTGATAAAGCACTTGATTTATTAGCTTTTAGCCGAAAACGCGCCGCGAAAATTATACGGGAAGTGGTTGAGTCAGCGATTGCCAATGCGGAACATAACGAAAACGCAGACGTTGACGAATTGTATATCTCGACGGTTTATGTGGATGGCGGCCCTACTTTAAAACGTATTAGTCCGCGAGCAAAGGGCAGAGCCGATCGAATTATTAAGAGAATGTGTCATATTACAGTTAAGGTCTCGGACAAAAAAGAGGATAAAAAATAATGGGTCAGAAAGTACATCCCTACGGTATACGATTAGGCATCATTAAAAATTGGGTATCTCGATGGTACATGAGCTCGAAAGAGTATCCTGGAACAGTCGTCGCTGATTTAGGTGCACGTCAATATTTAGAAAAAAAATTAGCCGCAGCAGGGGTCAGTCGTATTGAAATTGAACGATTGGCACGTAATGCGAAAATCATTATCCATGCGGCAAGGCCTGGTGTGATTATTGGAAAAAGCGGCCGAGAAGTTGAAACGTTAAGAAATGACGTTTATCGTATGCTGGGTGTTCCTGTTCAGATGAACATTGAAGAGGTCAAAAAACCCGAATTAGATGCAAAGTTAGTGGCCGAAGGCATTGCGGCTCAGTTGTTAAAACGTATTGCTTTTCGTCGAGCGATGAAGCGTGCGGTGACAACAGCCTTACGCGCTGGCGCGAAAGGGGTCAAAATTTGTGCCAGTGGTCGGCTGGGTGGTGCTGAAATTGCGCGTACGGAATGGATTCGTGAAGGTCGTATTCCTTTACATACCTTTAGAGCAGATATTGACTACGGTTTTGCAGAGGCAAAAACGACTTATGGCATTATCGGCGTTAAAGTATGGATATTTAAAAACGAAGTATTAGGGAATGAAGACGATAAAACGCAAAAGCAGGCTGATAGATAAGCTTATTCGAGAATAGGAGATAGAAAGGTGTTGCAACCTAAAAGAAGAAAATTTCGAAAAGATTTTAAGGGCCGCAATAAAGGGTTGGCCACGCGAGGCAATCGGATTAGTTTTGGCGATTTCGGTATGAAGGTTGTCGAGCGCGGTAGTATTACAGCGCGTCAACTGGAAGCGGCAAGACGAACGATTAGTCGTCACTTAAAAAGAGGCGGACAAGTTTGGATTAGAATTTTTCCTGACAAGCCCGTTACGAAAAAACCTTTAGAAGTCCGTCAAGGTAAGGGTAAAGGTAATGTAGAATACTGGGTTGCTGTTGTGAGACCCGGAGCAATTCTATTTGAAGTTGGTGGCGTGCAAAAAGAGTTAGCGTGGGAAGCTTTTAAATTAGCTGGCGCTAAATTGCCGCTCAAAGTGACTTACGAAGAAAGAACGGTGATGTAATGAAAACCAGTGAATTAAAAAATATGTCTGCTGCAGAGCTTAAAAAAGAATTATTGGAGCTCTGTCGTGAATCTTTTAAATTGCGTATGCAAAAAGCAACAGAGCAGTTAACCAAAAGCCATTTGTTAAAAAATGTAAAAAAGAATATTGCTCGTGTTAAAACCATTTTAAGCGAAAAAAATAAGTAGGGTAGTATTATGAGCGAGACGAAAAATCAAAGAGCGCTAGTCGGTAAAGTGATCAGCGATAAAATGGACAAAACAATTGTTATTGCCGTTGAAAGTCGCGTCATGCATAAAGCGTACGGAAAAATTGTAAAAAGGACGAGAAAGTTTCATGCGCACGACGAACACAATGAAAGTCATATGGGCGACTTGGTTAAAATAATTGAAACGAAGCCTATATCAAAGACAAAAGCGTGGACGTTAGCTGAAGTGATTGAGAAAGCGCATTAATTTAATTTGATGTGTTTTAAAAAACAATAGGTAAATCCGCCAGATGATGATAATATCGCCGCTCTTTAAAATTGGGCGGTAGATGAGAACTGAGCTGTTTCGCCAACGTTTTTTTAAGAGCATTGTCGAAACAGTTTAAGCACGTAAGACGTTAAGAATTGGAGAGAAAATAATGATACAAACGCGAACGATGTTAGAAGTTGCCGATAATAGTGGAGCGCGGCGAGTCATGTGCATTAAAGTCATGGGCAGTTCTCGTCGACGTTATGCAGGTATTGGCGATTTGGTAAAAATCTCTATTAAAGAAGCTTTACCGAGAAGTAAAGTCAAAAAAGGCGAAGTGCATAATGCCGTTGTCGTCCGAACGAGAAAAGGCGTACGTCGTCAAGATGGTTCGCTTATTCGGTTTGATACGAATGCGGTGGTTTTATTGAATAATCAAATGCAGCCTGTTGGCACGCGTGTTTTCGGGCCGATCACACGTGAATTGAGAGATGCTTATATGAAAATTATTTCATTGGCTCCGGAAGTTTTATAAAAGCGAGAAAACTATGAAGCAGGTTAAATTAAAAATTAAAAAAGGCGATCAGGTTACCGTTATTGCTGGAAAAGACAAAGGTAAAGCGGGCGCAGTGATCGGCATAAAAAAAGTATTGAATGGGCGTTCTCGATTACTGGTTGAAGGCGTTAACAAGGTTAAAAAACATGTTAAACCGAATCCTCAGAAAGGCGAGCCTGGCGGCATTCAAGAACGAGAAGCTTATTTGGATATTTCAAATGTAAAAATATTCAATCCTATCACCCAGAAAAGCGATCGCATAGGGTATCGTATTTTAGAAGATGGACGCAAAGTTCGTTGCTTCAAATCTTCTGGTGAAATGATTGATGCGGATAAAGGTTAGGTGAACTCATGGCGAGATTAAAAGAGCACTATCAGAAAGAAGTTATTAAACAATTGATGGCGCAATTCGGCTATAAAAATATTATGCAAGTGCCACGCATCCTGAAGATTACTGTGAATATGGGTGTTGGCGAAGCGGTCGCTGATAAAAAAGTATTGGATTCAGCGGCGGAGAATTTGATGTTGATTACCGGGCAAAAACCCATAAAAACCCATTCTCGGACCTCTATTGCGGGATTTAAAGTTCGCGCTGGATGGCCCGTTGGATGTAAAGTAACCTTGCGTCGCGATCGCATGTACGAATTTTTTGATCGCCTGATCAGCATAGCGATTCCTCGCATTAGAGATTTTCGTGGTTTTAGCTCGAAATCATTCGATGGTCGTGGAAATTATAGCTTTGGCATTGGCGAGCAAATCGTATTTCCAGAAATTAATTATGATAAGATTGATGCGATTCGAGGCATGGATATTACGATCACAACCAATGCTAAAACAAATCAGGAAGCATGGGCATTATTGCAAGCCTTTAATTTCCCACTGAGAGAAAAATTCACATTTACAAATGAACAGACACAGGGCAAATAGTTATGGCAAAGTTATCGGTAACAGCAAGAAATAAAAAGCGTCAAGCCTTAGAAGAAAAATATCGCGCGAAGCGAGCAGAATTAAAAGATCTCGCTAGGCAATCGTATGTTCAAGGAGATATTCCTTGGGATATTCATCGGCAACTTCAAGAGATGCCCCGAAATTCTAATTTCACACGAGTGAAACGTCGATGTCAGTGCTGCAGTCGACCCCGCTCTATTTATCGGAAGTTTGGATTGTGTCGATTGTGCTTAAGAAAATATGCGATGATGGGTTATGTGCCCGGTTTAGTGAAGGCGAGTTGGTAATTAAAGAGGTATAGTAATTATTTATGAGTAATCAAGATCCAATAGCGGACATGTTAACGAGAGTGAGAAATGCCCAAATGGCAAAACTCGCAGAGGTCGTTATGCCGGCTTCTAAACAAAAAGCAGAAATTGCGAAATTATTAAAATCAGAAGGCTATATTGCAGACTATCAAATGATTGAGCAAGGCGCGAAAACTGATTTATTAATTAAGCTGAAATATTTTAACGGAAAGCCAGTTATTAGCGCGATCAAACGCGTGAGCAGACCGGGTTTACGTTCTTATAAAGCGTGCAAGAAATTACCCAAAATTATGGGCGGATTGGGAATCGCAATCATTTCAACACCTCAGGGTTTAATGACGGATCGAGCTGCAAGAGCAGCGGGTGTTGGTGGTGAAGTGATATGTTATGTTGAATAAAGGGTCATAAGATTATGTCACGAATTGCAAAAAAACCTGTTGCTGTTCCAAAGAATGTGGAAATTAAAATCGAAAAGCAAAAAGTGTTTATGAAATGCCAAAAAGGGCAAGCGGAATACGCTATTCCAGAGCAAATTTCCGTTGAAAAAACAGAGGCTGGCTTGAAAGTGAATACGACGGTCGATCCGAATCAATTGCCAGCAAAAGAGAAAATAAAGTTAAGAGCTTTATTGGGTACGGCAGTAGCTAATTTAAAGAATGTCCTTGTTGGCATGACTACAGGATTCGAACGAAAGCTGTTGCTCGTTGGTGTGGGTTATCGCGCACAAGTTCAAGGGAAAAAACTGAATTTGAGTTTAGGTTTTTCTCACCCGACAACGTACGATATTCCAGAGGGAATTACCATTGAAACGCCGGTGCCTACAGAAATTGTTATTCGAGGAGCCGATAAGCAGCAGGTGGGACAAATTGCTGCCAACATTCGTGCAGTAAGGCCGGTTGAGCCATACAACGGGAAAGGGGTTCGTTATAGTGACGAAATCGTTATATTGAAAGAAACGAAGAAAAAGTAGGATTAGCCCATGAATAAAAAGGTAGCGAGATTAAAAAGAGCTAGGCGCGGTAGAGAGAATATTAAGCGATTAGCGGTACCGAGATTGTGCGTGTATCGCACATTGCAGTATATATATGTTCAGTTATTTGCTGCTGAGGGCGGACATGTTTTAGCCTCTGCTTCGAGCGCAGAAAAAGCGTTCAAAGCGGGAGAGGCCTTAACCCCGATTAAACAAGCAGAGAAAATTGGCGCAACTATTGCTGAAAAAGCGCTTGCTTTAGGGATTAAAAAAATCGCTTTCGATCGTTCTGGCTATAAATATCACGGGCGCGTTAAAGCGTTGGCGGATGGAGCTAGAAGTGCAGGATTAGAATTCTAATAGGCGTAAAATTATATTTAGGCGTTTGAAGAGGTTAAATGAATATGGCGAAGAAAACGGAATCACAAGAGCAAAATGCTGATACGTTAGATAATCGAGTGGTTGAAATCAGAAGAACAACTAAGGTAAGAGAAGGTGGTAGAGACTTTAGTTTTTCGGCGATTGTTGTCGTAGGTGACGGTAATGGACGTGTTGGTTTTGGTCGGGGAAAAGCGAAAGAAGTCGTTGTCGCCGTTCAAAAAGCCAGCGATAAAGCCAGAAAAAACATGGTTAAAATCCCATTACGAGGTAATACATTACAGTACAATATGACTGGCAAATATGGCGCTACACGCGTTGTTATGCTGCCAGGTGCACCTGGTACGGGTATTATTGCCGGCGGCGCAATGCGTCCCGTTTTTGAAGTGCTCGGTGTCAAAAATGTGATTGCGAAATGTATTGGATCTAGCAATCCGAATAATATGATTCGTGCCATGATGAAATGTTTAGAAAATATGCTGACGCCAGATTTAGTGGCAGCAAAACGAAATAAAACCGTCGAAGAAATTTTAGGGTAAGCGCCATGAAAAAAAAGCAGAAACAATTGAAAGTTACTTTGATGAAAAGTAAATATGGCCGAGTGAAAGGTCATTTGGAATGTGTTAAAGGATTGGGTTTACGCCGCATTCGTCACACGGTCATTCTTGAAGATACACCCAGCATCCGTGGCATGATTACTAAAATTTCATACTTACTAAATGTCGAGGAAGTTTAAGATGTACTTAAATGAATTAAAACCGGCAGCCGGCTCTAACAAAACGTTTAAGCGATTAGGTCGAGGCATCGGCAGCGGAAAAGGTAAAACATCAGGTAAAGGCCATAAAGGGCAAAAAGCGCGATCAGGCGGGATTCATAAAGTCGGATTTGAGGGCGGACAAATGCCGTTACAAAGACGATTACCTAAGTTTGGATTTCACTCTCTGACAGCGTTTTTAACGCAAGAAATTCGTTTGTCTCAGTTGGCTAAACTCGAGGTAACAGAAATTGATTTTGACGTGCTTAAAAAAGCAAAGTTGCTTAAATATACGACGAAAAAAGTCAAAATCATGTTAGATAAAAACAAAAAAATTGAAAAAGCGATTGTTGTCAAAGGGCTTAAGATTTCTGCCGGCGCTAAAGCGGCTATTGAATCAGCCGGAGGCAGGGTCGAGGATTAAGCTTAAATGGCGAAAAATGCTTCTAAAAATAACACATCACTCTCGCAAGGTGGATTGTCTGAATTAAAACGACGCATTATCTTTTTATTGCTGGTTTTATTTATCTATCGTGTCGGTGCTCATGTCCCGGTGCCAGGACTCAATCCAACTGCTTTAGCGAATTTGTTTAATGCGCAACAGAATGGCATATTGGGATTGTTCAATATGTTTTCTGGTGGCGCGTTAGGCCGATTTACCGTTTTTGCTTTAGGTATTATGCCTTATATTTCCGCTTCTATTATTTTGCAATTATTTTCAGTCGTGTCTCCTAAATTGGCAGAATTGAAAAAAGAAGGCGAATCAGGGCAAAGAAAAATTAATGAATATACGCGATATGCCACCTTATTGTTATCTTGCTTTCAAGCGGTCGGTATTTCTAAAATGTTGGCGGCAGGCGGCATTGCCTTAAACCCCGGTATTTCTTTTTACATGATTTCAACCTTAACCTTGGTGACGGGTTCTATGTTCTTAATGTGGTTGGGAGAGCAAGCGACAGAAAAAGGGATTGGGAATGGCATTTCGATGATTATTTTCGCGGGTATTGTCGCTGGATTGCCGGGCGCTATTGCGCGCACCTTAAACCAAGTGCGACAAGGGCAAATGCAGGTCATTACCGTCTTGCTGATTATTGCTTTTATTTTAGCGATTACCGCTTTTGTAGTTTTTGTTGAGAGAGGCTTACGTAAAATCACGGTGCATTATGCAGCCAGACAGCAAGCCAATCGTATGTATGCGGCACAAAAATCGAGTCTACCGTTGAAAATCAATATGGCAGGCGTTATTCCGCCTATTTTTGCGAGTAGTATTCTTTTATTTCCAGCCAGTTTGGCGCAATGGTTTGGCCAAGGGAAAGGGATGGGCTGGCTGAATCAAGTAGGGTTAGCATTACAGCAAGGGCCTTTACATATTATTATTTTCACTGCCGCCATTATTTTCTTCTGCTTTTTTTATACGGCGCTTGTTTTTAATCCGAAAGATACAGCCGATAATTTAAGAAAATCAGGTGCATTTATTCCGGGTATTCGTCCTGGCGAGCAGACGGCCGGTTACATTGATACTGTTATGACGAGACTCACTTTTTTTGGCGCGCTTTACATTACGATTGTTTGTTTATTGCCGCTGTTTTTAATTTCTTCTTGGAATGTTCCCTTTTATTTCGGTGGAACTTCTCTGTTAATTATCGTGGTTGTTGTGATGGATTTAATGGCGCAAATTAATGCACATTTGCTCTCGCATCAATACGAATCGCTATTAAAAAAAGCGAATCTGAAGGGTGGGATGAGTTTGTTGAAATAGCGAATTATCACTGTGATATTTCGCGATTAGGTCGAACCATTATATTGGGGATAAGGTGAAACGATGAAAGTAAGAGCTTCAGTTAAAAAAATTTGCCGTAATTGCCGCGTAATTCGGCGACATGGTAAGGTCTGGATTATTTGCACTAATCCAAAGCACAAACAGCGACAGGGATAACGCTTTGTGAGAAAACATAGCGCTTGCGCTAATAAGAATGGACAGATTATTTTTGGTAAGATATACTTACACGCCTTTTTGCAAGCGAGAAAGCGCGTAAATAAATCCGTAAAAAGCGAAGATATTTGAAGTGATTAGGAGTATATAAATGGCCCGTATTGGTGGAGTTAACATACCAGACAAAAAACATCTTGTGATTGCATTAACTGCAATATTTGGTATTGGCAAAAGTCGCTCATTAAAAATTTGCGAGGCAGTTGGCATAGAGCCTTCCAAAAAAGTACAAGATATTTCAGAAGCTGATTTAGAAAAAATTCGCGCGGAAATCGCGAAATTTAAAATTGAAGGAGATTTGCGGCGAGAGGTTGCGCTGAATATCAAATCGTTGGGCGAAATAGGCGCTTACCGAGGTATTCGTCATCGACGCGGATTGCCTGTGCGTGGACAGCGCACGAAGACCAATGCGCGAACTCGCAAAGGGAAAAGTAAAAAGAAGCAGAAATGATAGGATCGTAATTCGTTTTTAAGAGATAACTAATAGGAATGATTACATGGCAGCGAAAAAAGAAGACAGTCAAGAAACTAAAATAGCGAAAGCCCCCGCGCGTAAAGGCGGTAAGAAAAAGCAAGTATTTGAAGGGGTTGTCCATATACGCTCGACGTTTAACAATACCATCATTACAATCACTGATTTGCAGGGTAATGTGCTGGGATGGTCTACTTGCGCAAAAGTAGGCTTTAAGGGATCCCGAAAAAGCACACCTTTTGCCGCTCAAGTGGCGGGCAGTGAATTGGCTAAAGAAGTCATTGAGAAATTTGGGTTAAAACAAATTCATATTAAAGTTAAAGGTCCTGGTCCTGGCCGAGAGTCAGCAATTCGTGCAATCGACGGGTCTGGCCTGAAAATTTTATCGATTGAAGATGTCACCGGCGTGCCACATAATGGATGTCGTGATCCTAAAAAAAGAAGAGTTTAAAACAATTTAGTAAAGAGGCTTAAATGGCTAGAAATTTTAGTCCACGCGGACGTATTGAGCGAAGAGAACAACAAGATTTATCATTGTTTAGCGGCGTGACGCCCCGTGAATCAAAATGTAAAGTAAGTGTTGCTCCGGGACAACATGGTGCTAAACGTGGGAAGTTATCTGAATATGGTAAGCAGTTCAGAGCGAAGCAATTAGCGAAACGCATGTATGGTGTTTTGGAACGACAATTTAAGACATATTTTGTAAAAGCGAGTGCGATGAAAGGCTCAACGGGTGAATCACTTCTCCGTTTTTTAGAAATGCGCTTGGATAATATCGTCTTTCGATTGGGATTTGCCCGTACTCGAAAAGAAGCCAGACAGCTTGTTTCTCACCGTAGTATTTCTGTGAATAATGGCAAAGAAATTCGAACCGTGAATTTGCCTTCCTACCAGCTTAAAGCGGGAGATGAAGTTATTATCAGAGAAAAATGCCAAAAACAAGGACGTATTCAACAGGCGATGGAAATGGCAAAACAACGCGTTTTGTCCGAGTGGCTTGATGTGAAACCGGAAGAATACAAAGGGATTGTCAGACGCATTCCAGAACGTAGCGAGATGCCGCTCGAAATTAATGAATCGCTTATCGTCGAATTGTATTCTAAGTAATAACAGAGGTAATGAAGGTATGTATCATAAACCCGATGAATTTTTGACGCCGAAAGAGATAAAAATCGAGCGTATTTCTCCTTTTCACTCCAAAGTGACCTTAGAGCCTTTAGAAAGAGGTTTTGGGCATACCGTTGGTACGGCAGTGCGTAGGATTTTATTAGCGGCTATGCCGGGGCATGCCATTACCCAAGTGCGTATCGAAGGTGTATTGCATGAATACAGCACTAAAGAGGGGATGGAAGAAGATATCATTATCGTCCTGCTGAATTTGAAAAAAATCGCTTTAAAGTTACCGATGGATAAAACGGAAGCTGTTTTAAGTTTGAAAAAGAAAGGCGCTTGCGTTATTACAGCGGCTGATTTAGCCGAGCAAAATAATGTTGAAATTTTAAATCCAGAACTGGTGATTGCGCATTTATCGTCGACCGGTGAATTAAATATGGAATTAACCGTTCGTCGTGGTCGTGGATATGAACCCGCACAAGAAAGAGCGCTGCTAACCGAAGGTGAGGAAAAATCAGCGGGTGTGTTACAACTTGATGCAAGCTATAGTCCTGTTAAGCGCATTGCTTACACAGTGGATAGCGCTCGTTATGAAGGGCGAGCCGATTTAGATAAATTAATTCTGGATATTGAAACGAACGGCACCATGGATCCTGAAGAGGCGATTCGTCGCGCAGCAACGATTATTCAGTTGCAATTGGCCGCATTTGTTGACTTAGATAGTGATCTGTTAAAAGAGCCGGTTAAAGAAGAAGAAGAGTTCGATCCCATTTTATTAAGACCGGTTGAAGATTTGGAATTGACAGTACGTTCCGCGAATTGCTTAAAAGCGGAAAATATCCATTATATTGGAGATTTAGTTCAACGTGCAGAATCTGATTTGTTAAAGACGCCGAATTTAGGTAAGAAATCTTTGAATGAAATTAAAGATATTTTATCTGCAAGAGGATTATCATTAGGGATGCATCTTGCTAATTGGCCACCTTCGTTTTTACGCGATGAAAAGAAAGAAAAAGAAACCGCTCAGCTAATTGAAGCACAAGTAGCTGAAGATGAGAAATTAGCTGAAGAATAATAAACTGTTAATGGAAGGAATGAAATTATGCGTCATCGTAAAAGTGGTCGGCCCTTAAGCCGAATGTCCCAACATCGAAATTTGATGCTTCGTAATATGGCCGCCTCTTTAATTGAGCATGAGCTTATTCAAACAACGGTACCGAAGGCAAAAGAATTAAGAAAAGTCGCGGAACCTTTGATTACTTTAGCGAAAGAAGATTCTGTCGCGAATCGTCGCTTGGCTTTTTCGAGAATCCGTAATAAAGATGCAGTTCGTAAATTATTTGAAATACTGGGCCGTCGATATAAAGAACGAAATGGCGGATATTTGCGTATTTTAAAGTGTGGTTATCGCCAAAATGACTCTGCTCCGATTGCTTATGTCGAATTAGTCGATCGCGGTGGCGTCGCCGAATAATTTTTTGAGTAGATTGAAGTAGGGGCCAGCGCGCCCCTATTGATCTTTGTCAAGCAAGTTCAGTTTACAAGAGGCAATGATTCTATGCTCGACATTATGACGTTTGCTCAACAGCATGCCTGGCTTGTGTCCGCATTACTCGTTACACTCATCGCTGTTTTTATTGTTGAAATGTATGCGCAGGCTATAGCGCCACGTCGTATTACGCCGCAAATGACTGTTGATTTAATGAATAATGAAAAAGCCATGATTATTGATTTACGTCAACAACTTCTTTTTCAGGCCGGCCATATTGTTGGCGCCGTTAATTTCCCCGCAGAAACGTTGGTGAAAGATTTATCAAAACTCGATCGATATAAAGACCGTATGATTATTTTAGTGGATCAAACGGGAGCAGAAGCGATTCGGATCTCTGCTAAATTAGGAAAAGCAAAACAATTTACAGCCGTTAAAATTTTGGCGGGTGGGATGAACGCTTGGCATACATCCGGATTTCCGTCCGAGAAATAATAAAGTTTTTTTATCTTCAATAGCCTTTAAACCAATTACTAAGGGAAGAATATGACTGAAGCTAATACGCAAAACAATCCTCAGCTCGAAGTACTTCGAATTTATGTTAAAGATTTATCACTAGAAGTACCCAGCGCGCCAGCGATTTTTCAAAAAGATTATCGCCCCGAAATTTCAGTTGATTTGAATATTACTCATAGCTATTTGGAAAACCAAGTTTATGAGGTTGTCTTAACCGTGACCGTCACCGCGACAATAGAAGAAAAAACAGTTTTTCTAACAGAGGTTAAGCAAGCCGGTATTTTTCAAATTACAGGTTTTCCCGCGGAGCAGCTCGACCATATTCTTGAAGCTTACGTGCCGACTGTTTTATTTCCTTATGCGCGAGAAGCGATTTCAAACTTAGTGACAAAAGCCAGTTTTCCCCCTGTTATTTTGGCGCCGATGAATTTTGATGCCATTTATCGACAGAAAAAAACGACTGTTAACTAAGAACGTGAATTCGTATTAAAAGCGCGAGTTTACATTTAAAATTCAGTTCACAAAATACGCTCAATTTTTCTCTTAGAAAAAGCCAGCGATTATTGTATATTCTATCATATCTACCCTGAATTCTGGATAGAAGCGATTAATTCGACATCCTTGTTTTTACGCTTTTTATCTAGCGCTTAGAGTTTGTATAAACAAGACCAGTAAAAAGGACGTATTTTCATCAATGAGCGAAATTATTTTTCCACAAAAAATAGCTGTTTTAGGCGCCGGATCATGGGGCACGGCATTGGCCATTCATTTGGCGAAATACCAACAACCGGTTTGTTTATGGGAATATGATTTACAGCAAGTTGCTTTGATGCAAAAAACGCATTGTAATGAACGATATCTTCCGGGTATTCAATTTCCGTCATACATTCAGGTTGAAGGCGATTTATCAAAAGCAGTGACCAATGTCCAAGATATCCTTCTAGCCATTCCTAGCCATGCCTTTCGGCAAACGCTCATGGCGATCAAACCGTATGTGACGGACCAAACACGCCTTATTTCGGCAACGAAAGGTATCGATCCAAAGACGAATCAGCTTTTTCACGAAACGATCCAGGAAATTTTAGGGGATCGATGTGTTGCTGTTTTATCAGGTCCTTCTTTTGCGAAAGAAGTGGCGCAGGGGTTACCGACCGTCGTGACCATGGCAACGCATGACGACGGTTTTGCTCGAGAATTGGTCGCACGATTTAATCACGGTCATTTTCGCGTCTATTTATCACATGATTTAATGGGCGTTCAATTAGGCGGTGCTGTAAAAAATGTGATTGCAATCGCTGCGGGTGCAAGCGATGGACTTGGATTTGGAGCAAATGCAAAAAGCGCTTTAATTACCCGAGGCTTAGCGGAAATTATTCGATTGGGGCTTGCAATGGGCGCGGAGCAAGCAACCTTTATGGGGCTCTCCGGCGTCGGTGATTTGGTGCTAACTTGTACGGATGATCAGTCACGCAATCGTCGATTAGGTTTAGCGTTGGCACGAGGTAAAACGGCGGCCGAGGCTGAAAAAGACTTGGGTCAAGTGGCCGAAGGTACGCATACGGCTAGGCAAGTCATTGCGCTCGCAAAACAATATCACGTTGAAATGCCCATTTGCGAACAAGTGTATCGTATTTTACAAAATGAACTTTCTCCGCAACAAGCAGTAGCCGAGTTATTAGCGCGGAAACCCAAAGCAGAGTTTTAAACGCGAATTCGTGTTTGAAAAATCGGCATAAGGTGCTTTCAGAAAAACTGTGGATAAGTTTTTTGAAGCAGTATAAACTGCCTCCATAATTTTTTAGTAGTTCTACGTAAGAGAGTTCTGTTTTTTTATGAATAAGGATATAAATCTTTGGCAACAATGCCTAGATCGTTTAGAAGAAGTTTGTTCGGAAAAGGATTTCAATACGTGGATCACGCCTTTACAAGCCGATAACAACAATAACTCATTGATTTTATACGCGCCTAATAATTTTGTTTGTACTCAAGTTGAAAAACAATTTCTGAACAAAATTACTGAATTAGCCCAAGAAGTCAGTGGGCATAAATCATTGAAAGTTTCCATTGAAGTAGGCGCCTCAGAAAAAAATCGCGCCTCAGAAAAAAACAGCAAGAAAAAAGGCAAAGAACCTGTTAATAACTCTGTGGATAAACCGATCGAAGCCAAGTATGGCAGTGTCTTAAACTCACTATTTACTTTTGAAAATTTTGTCAAAGGCAAGTCGAATGAATTTGCTTGCGCAGCGTCTTCTCAAGTCGCCGAAAATCCCGGCGGGTCGTATAATCCGCTGTTGATTTATGGTGATGTCGGATTAGGTAAAACACATTTAATGCAAGCCGTTGGTAATGCTATTTTGTCAAAAAACCCTAAAAAGAAAATTATTTATTTGCACTCTGAACGCTTCGTCGTCAACATGATTAAAGCGCTGCAAACTGATTCGATTGATGAATTTAAGCGTTTTTACCGATCTGTCGATGCTTTGTTGATCGACGATATTCAATTCTTCGCAGGTAAGGATCGATCTCAAGAAGAATTTTTTCATACATTTAATGCGCTGATTGAAGATTACGGAAAGCAAATTATTTTAACATGTGACCGCTACCCCAAAGAAATTAATGGGCTGGAAGAACGTTTGAAATCTCGATTCGGCTGGGGATTGACTGTTGCCATTGAGCCGCCTGAGTTAGAAACGCGCGTGGCTATTTTGATGAGCAAAGCAGAACGAAACAAAATTGATTTATCGTATGACGTGGCTTTTTTTATTGCGAAACGCATTCGATCTAATGTGCGCGAATTGGAAGGGGCATTAAAGCGAGTTGCAGCCAATGCTGAGTTTACGGGTCGGCCGATTACGTTAGATTTCGTTAAAGAAGCGCTTCGAGATTTATTCACACTGCAAGATAAATTAGTGACGATCGAAAATATTCAGCGAATTGTTGCAGAATATTACAAGGTGAAAGTGGCGGATTTAATGTCTGAACGTCGCAGTCGATCGATTGTACGGCCGAGGCAGATGGCTATGGCGTTGGCCAAAGAATTAACGAACCATAGTTTACCCGAAATTGGGAATGCTTTTGGTGGAAAAGATCATACGACGGTATTACATGCTTGTAAAAAAATGAAAGAGCTGATAGAAACCACCCATGATTTGAAGGAAGATTATTCGAATTTAATTCGGACTTTATCGAGCTAATTTAATGGATGTTGGCTGGGTCGGATCGTGTAAGACATGACAAAGGTCTGATGAAGACGATCTCGGTAAAAGTCATGGATGGATAAACAGAATTTTTTTCTGGATCCCGCCGTTTTGTCATTCCGCGACTTGATCGTGGGGGCGCGGGATAACGGATTCCTGCCCTTGCGGGAATGAAAGAAAATGCGTTAGAGAGAGGTAAACTTTTATGAAATTAGTCATTCAGCGAGAACAGCTATTAAAACCATTACAATTGGTGTCGGGCGCAATCGAACGTCGACAAACATTTCCTATTTTATCCAATGTTTTGATTTCAGCGCACAATCGGATCGTTTCCATGACGGCAACGGATTTGGAAATTGAATTAACTGGTTATATCGAGCTCGAGGAAGAGATTAGTGATTCGGGCGAGGTGACAGTTTCCGCGCGAAAATTACTCGATATCTGCAGAACCTTGCCAGAAGGGGCAATTATCAAGCTTTCAACAGAAAAAAATCGGCTCAGCATTCGATCCGGAGAAAGTCATTTTACCTTGCTCACATTGCCTGCAAGCGAATTTCCTAATGTTGAAGAAGGCCCTGAAAAAACGGAATGGACATTGCCGCAGCAGGTGCTTAAAAATTTATTGGAAAAAACCTATTTTGCGATGGCTCAACAAGATGTTCGCTATTATCTGAATGGGATGTTGCTCGATATTCAGCCCCATGCGATTAGAGTTGTGGCAACCGATGGTCATCGATTGGCGATGGGTGTTTCAAGCGCGATAGCAGCCGTGGTGGACTCTAAAGAGTCATTGCAGGTCATTATGCCACGCAAAGGCGTCATTGAGCTGATGCGTCTTTTAGATAAAACCGATGAAATCGCCACACTTAAAGTCGGGACCAATCATCTTTGCGTCAAATCAGCGGGATTTACGTTCATTTCAAAATTGGTCGAAGGAAAATTCCCCAATTACGATAAAGTGGTGCCTAAAAATAGCGATAAAGAAATTATTTGCGATCGACAGTTGCTTAAACAGGCTTTGACGCGTGTTTCTATTTTATCGAATGAAAAATTTAGAGGAGTTCGTTTGTGTTTTGCTTCTCATCGCTTGGATATGTCAGCCAATAATCCAGAGCAAGAAGAAGCACAAGAACAAATGACGGTCGATTATGAGGGTGCTGATTTAGAAGTAGGATTCAATGTTAATTATCTACTGGATATTTGTAATATCATGAGTGGAGATCAATTGCGCATGATGTTGTCAGATCCTAACAGTGCGCTTTTGATTGAGCCGATGGCCGAAGAAGGGTTTTCCTATGTTATTATGCCAATGAGGCTATAAACGACATGGCGAAGCTATTACTGGTTTGGCCTATTTTAACTTTATTTTTATTGTTGGCTGTTTTCTCGCAGGTGTGTGGCAATTTATTCGTCAATGATTTGTTGTATAGACACCATCTTTCTTTGACACAGGTCGGATTACTTAATTCAGCTTTTTTCTGGGGCTATTTATTGATGCAGTTACCTGCGGGATATTGGTTGAATCGCTATGGCCGAGGTTATTTGTTATTTATTGCCGCTATTGGTTTGGGACTCGGCAGTTTCCTATTCGTGTTGGCGCCTTCTGCTGCGATTAGTTTTATCGGTCGATTACTCATGGGCTTTTCTGCGGCCTTTGCCTTTGTGGGCCTTGTCATTAATTTGGGGCATTACGTCAAAAAAGAAAGCTTACATTTTGCGATTGGGCTTAGCTCGATGACCTGTCTACTACTCATGGCCGTTTTGCAGCATCAATTGCCGGCGGTGATTGAGGAATACGGCTGGCAATTTGTTATGGAAAAATTTGCTTGGGTGAGCCTTTTTTCGGGGATTTTAATTGCGTTGATTTTCCCCCTCTTGCAAGCGCGCCCTAATGAAAAAGAAGCGCCTGAATTACCTTTATTCCAATCGATTACACAAGCGATGACGGACGTTACCGTTTTGAAATTGGGAGCACTTGCCTTTTGTTTTTTTTCTATTTTTACTGTGTTTGTCGATCTGTGGGGATCTCTGTTTCTTCAAAAAGTGCATAATTTCGATCATTTTACCGCAACTCGTTTAATTGCTTGGGTGTTGCTTGGAATGGCCTTCGGCGGCCCTATTTTAGGGCTTTCGCATCGTCTTTTAAAAAGCCCGTTATGGTTTTTAAAGGGCGGTACGCTTTGTGCCTTAATGTTGATGCTGATGTTGATTTTTGCCCAAGATATTCGATGGTATGAAATGGTTGGTTTGCTTTTTATGTTGGGATTGTGCTGCAGTTTGAATTTGTTGATTTATACGTTGGCGAATCAGTTACCAGCAGAAAATATTCGAGGCGTTGCGGTTGCTTTTTGTAATATGATGACGGCGTTAGCCGCTATTATTTTTCAGCCATTGATGGGGCTTGTCTTAACACGTTGGCAACCTATGCAAGGGCAGTTGGAATTTCAGCTGATTTTCTTGGTATTTCCGATCATGCTATTAGCGGCGTTTTTTATAATTTAACTTGAGCGTTGAGGATCTTGTTTACTTAAAACCAGCTTTCTACGGGGTTTTTGACGAGACGTGGGTTAGTTCTAAGTTGTTCTCTTCTGCAGAGAAGAAGCATTCTAATAGGCCTGTTAATGCTTGTGATAATGCAAAAGGTAAATTGGGTGTCTCTGCCGGGTTGATCAAGATACGTCTGTCTGGCTTTGCTTGCATCAGCTGCAATCGATTGAGATGCGCTTTGACTGCTTCTTCTTCTTCCTGCTTTAATTTTTCTTGAGCTTCAATTTCAGCTTTATTCATGATTGCACTTCTGCTTGCGTAAACAAGGCGCCGCTTAATGCAGTAATTGAGCGCTGAAAAGAGGGTCTTTCTAAATCATAAAAGGCTGGTTTATGGCCAGTGAGTTTTTGTATTGTAGAGGTGAGCGCTTGTTGGGCGATAGTCGGTAATGGTCGTTTAGGATTGCTCAAACAAATAGAAGTGGTTGTTCCATCGGGCTCTATGCCGATCGCAAATTTTAATTCCCCAAACGTCAGATGAAGAACAAAAGGCGCTTTTTCCTTATCGACGTGCTGAGTTGTTGTTTGTAGAGTTGTCATAAATCACTTCAAAATTCCATTTCTTATATTAAGAGTATAGTCCAACAACCTTAAGATAACCTTAAGAAAATATTTCTTCGCGGATTTTTCTCTTCTTCGGTTAGGTTTATTATGAGTCAACTCGATTTGCGTTTAAATTCGAGAAGACCAAATATGTTAATATTTCCTTAAGGTAGGGCTGGTAATATTTCGCTCAGTTCAAAAACGAACCGATTAACTTAAACAAGGAGAATGATTATGTTCGCAATCAATGCGCGATCTTTATTTGATTTATTACCAACAATGCAGCCTTCAGCTGTAACTCAGTCCTCGGCAAGCGCTATATCCGCACCAGGGGATGTTACCGCAGCGGCTAGTGCAGCTTCAGCTCCACAAGCGACACAGATGCCTATTTTTGATTTACCCGAAGAACAAAAGCAGCGATTAGTAGTGGCGTTAAAGGATTTTTTTACGATGCCGCCAGAAATCACGAAACCCCGCCAGCAAACAGAGTGGAAGGATGCAAAAATCAGCGAACTTGAAGGTTATTTTTTCGGTGTGAAAGCTTTGATTAAAGCATCTTCTGAGAGAGCATTTGAAACAAAACGCAATCAATTTTTATTTTCAATGTTAAGTCCCTTTGTTGCTATGCCACCCAATATGACATCGGATCAGCAAGCTGCGTGGATGGATCAAAAGATTCGCGAATTTAAAAGCCGTCTTGCAGGTACAGAAGATTTAATTACAAATTCTCCTGAAATCCCGCCCGCACTGTTAAACGCCCTTTTTGTTATGCCGTCGAGCATAGCACCGGATCAGCAAGCTGCGTGGATGGATCAAAAGCATCGCGAGTTTGCAAGCTTTCTTGCAATCGCAAAAGGCTCGATTATTAGTAATCTCAGTCCTGAGAGCGAAGCGCGCTATAATCAACTTTCATCCACTTTGTCGGAAGCTCTTTTTGTTATTATGCCCAGAGAAATAACAGAACCGTCTATGCAAGCAGAGTGGATGAGGAAAAGGCGTCGCGAGTTCGCAGAATCTCTTCAGGCCATGGAAAGATTGATGATCGATCACTCCAAATCTGAATATGAAGTGCTATATCATCGATTTTCATTGTTAAAAAATATCATCAAAGAACAAATCGTAGGGTCAGAAGCGGTTCAAAAAGGATTAAATTGGCGAGATATTGAACTTCAAGTTGGCCCACCGACTTTTAAAAAAGGGCGCGGAACAGCGCAGACAGACGGAGCACTTTCCGATGATTTAACGCCGAGCAATCCCCGTTTTTTTCAAAATCCTGCCCGAGACGAATCACGAAGTGGTTACGCTGCTAGCTTACAAGGTAATTCTTGGCAAAGCAGCGATCCTGCTAAGGTGACTCATGTCCCGGGTGAAATTTTAGATGGCACTTTTGGGATGGATGCCTATGATCCAACAGGAAAATACACAGGGTTTGTTTTGGTGGTAACAGATGGATGCGGGCATTTTGAGGCAGAGGAAAATAAAAACATTTATCGTGCTGCTCATTTTGGTGCTAAACAAGCAGGTAGGTTATTAGCCTGCTGTCCAAACGCGGCATCTACGCTGGATTCTCTTGATACAATTATCGAGTCAACCAAACAAGAGATCCATCGTAAAGCGACCCCTATTGGTACCCATGTACCGAGCACGACAACATTGTTAGCAGTTCGAGCCGTTTTAGAAAAAAACAAGTTGCATCTCGTTGGTTTTAATATCGGTGATGGCTCATTGCTCGGCTTTGATCCCATTCAGAAAAAAATCTATAATTTTTCTCCTGCTCACGATATGCCAGAAGGTACATCAATGCTTCCAGAGCCTTATCAGCCCCATGAAGTTCGAAGAATTGATATAAAAGTTCCTGCTTCAATGATTATTTTTGGGGTTTCCGATGGCGTGACTGATGCTTTTCCTGCGACGAGAAAAAACATTAAAAAACAAGGAACCACTTATATAGAAACGGTTCTGCAACCCAAAGTATTAGAAGCGTTATTTCAAAGCGATCCACCTGTCAGAACGGCATCAGATTTATCTCAACGTTTATTGGGAGAATGTATTAATCGCACTGGAAATTTACAAGCGAAAAAAGAGTGGATGGGCGACGACGTCAGTATTATCAGCATGCAAGTCGATCCCCAAAAAATACCAACTCCTGAAAAAAAGCGCACAAGTTTTTTTAGAAGAGCATTGGGCATCATGGCGGGTGTTGGTGCAATGCTGTTGGGCGGCGTGGTTTTTCTTGCTGGGGCGCTCTTAACCGCCACCGTTATAGGTGCGCCATTAGGCGTTCCATTGCTGGCTACCGCTGCGGGAATGATAGCGACCGGTGCAGCGGCAATCGCGACAACCATCGGAATAAGTGCCGCTACTGCAGCAACAGCGGCAGTAGTCGCTACCGGAGCAGTTGCAACAACTGCCGGTGCGGTAACGGCAGTCGCTGGTACAGCAGAGGTGACAAAAGAAGTTGTGGGAACAACGAGAGATTTATTAAGAAATCGGTTGGGAGGGAAAACAGTTTCTAGTGTTGACGAAAAACTTGCTGCTCAAATGCCAAACGATACTGTTCCACCATCACCCTCGTTAATGCAACCCCTTATGACGGAAACAACAACAATGGCAGGTGACCCTCAAAGCAGTATGAGCGAAGCAAGGCCTGCTTTTCGTTAATAATCGGAGCTGAAAAACGATAATCACAACAGGAAAAAGAACGATGCAAACAATAGTTGCTACAAGAGCGAAAATAACAGTGCTCACCGAGGCTTATCAACAAGAGATGAGCCAGATAGAAAAAGATATTAAGTCTGAGGAAGAGGCGCTTGACGCACGAACTTTTGCGGAGATGCGCAAAGCGGTGATGGAATTGGTTTTTGTTTTCAATCAAGCCGCAAACCCGGAAACACGAGCACAGATTAATATTGCAATGTTGCCGAATTGTATTCCCTTTTCTGATTTACAACCGTTAGTGAACAAACTTATGGATCCTAGGACGGATTTACAGGGATTATTCAGAACGAATTTAGCGGTGTTGCAAGAACTGTCTATGCGGGATTATCTCAAGTTAACAAAAGAGCGCGGCGCTTTTTATGACGAAGTATCGAAAAGTGTTACTCCGGCCAGTGGTGATCGATTAGGTTTATTTACCCGAAGTATTCAAACAAGAATGCAGCAAGAAATACAAAAACAACTGAGTGATTGTCGTATCCTTGATGCAGACGGTAGATTTAATCTCAGCGCGCTTTCTGAAGCACAAATAAAAGCACAATTGATAGCGCTTGAAGCAGCGTATAACCAACGTGCTCATGAAGAAGGAAAACAGGCTGTCGATATGTATGAAAAGCAAGAAGCTTGTCAACGGAGATTCTTGGATGGGTTCAGTACACTACCGCTTCTACCCGTTGACAGTGAGTTAATTCGTGTGGTGATCAGTGGGGAGGTAGAGAACTTAAAGAGTCTGTTAAAATGCGATAAAACAGCATTGAATCGACCCTTATACGATTCATCAAAACTCATCTATGGAAAAACGCTTTTATATTTAGCCTGTGAATACGGTCAATTACCCGTTATCGAATATCTTTTAGCTAATAATGCAAGAGCCGATATTCCAGAACAGCAGGATGGTTATTACCCCATTCAGGCGATTTTTATGCCTAGAGCAGGGAATGATGCGCATATTGCAGAAGCGAAATGGGCCTCTCCTGAAACAGAAAGACAAGCGCTCGATCTTTTACAAGCAGCGTGGAAAAAAGAGCAGAAAAAGAATCCCGGGATGATTGCTTTAATTGAATTGCATGGCGCTTATCATAGAACATTATTACATACTGCTGTGCGCTTCAGAGATCTGACTGGATTGGCATGGTTATTTGAGTGCGGCGCTGAAAAATTGTTATCTATTCAAGAATCCACGCCGGAACATTTATTGCCATTGCAAGTTGCCGTAAAGAGCGGAGATATGCATGTTGCTGACTTTTTGTTGACGCATCATGCAGATCCGCATGCCATGAATCGGAACGAAGAATCGGCGTTGATGATGGCGCATTATTGTCAACGAGAGGATTTAATCAAACTTTTTTCACAATATGGACATACGTTATCTTTTTCTGAAATACAAGCGATTGATAGAGGAAAGCAACGTGGCTTTGTGAGCAAAGCTATTTCCCTGGAAGAAATTTTCGCACGCCAAGATAAAGTGCAAGGAGAAATGCGAGCCGAAGCGATGGCGGTAGTAAATGCGGGTCAAGTCAGTCAAGAAATCGCTATTCCTGCTGCTGCGCCAAGAGTTGCTGCCTTGATGGCTCAACAAGGATTGCTCCCATCGCCCCCGGTTGCCAGGAGTGAGAGGAGTGGCGGTGGAATTTCACCACAACCACTCAGAATCCCCGGGCGATAAATCATGTGGTCTGATGCTATTTTAATAGATCAACTCGAAACTTACGTTACAAGAAAGCAATATGCCCAAAGTTATGAACATTTAACGTTGGTCTTCACAGCGCTCTTAGGTCATGAGCAAGAATTAGAGAGCGATCAAATTAGAAGATTCTTGTCAGCAGTTCATTTTATTGTGTTGGAGTTAGGCGCACTAGCTAAACCTCAGGGTGAAGCGCTGACGCTAGACAAAAAAATCTATTTAAAAATCACAGAGTTTTTTGAACGATTAACGATTGTAGCGAAAAGAAACCCCGCTTTTGCATTGGAATTTAACGAGATTTTACAAGCATTCTATCTTGAACAAGGAAATGTTTATCGAGCTTTAGCAAGAGGTGCTTATCACCAACCCGAGCAAGGGTACTTAGATGCACGCCAAAAATATAGCACAGCGCTAGAGGCCTATCATAAGAGTTGGCGAATATCTGCTGCAGCGCAACAAGGGCAAGCGGCGCTTAGAATCAGTCAGACGATAGCAGAGATTCGATATAGCATTATTCGCGAAGATTATCGTTCAACATACGATCCACACGAAAGCGTTAGACAATTAACAGAATATGGGATGTACCAAGAAGCGGAGCATTACGATGATGCTTTTATGGGTTTTTATCAGCATATTATTACCACAGCGTCCAAGCAGTTAAATTTGAATGACGATGCAGCGCAATATCGCGCATTAGTAGAAATCGTACTCCCTTTTCTCGATAAACTTGAAAGTGATGGAAAAATTCAAGCAGGCATAGCGATTGCCGGAACGCTCTATAGGAATGGCAAAACCACAGAAGATGAATTTGCCCGTAATTTATTAGCGCGATATACGCATTTAACCAATGTTGGACAAGGGACTGAGCCTGCCGTTAGACATGAATTGCTATTGCCCGTCTCGAGATGGGAATCAGAAAAAGCAAGACTGCGAGCACTTCGAGGACGTTTTGATGATATTCCAACGACGACCTATCGAGCCATTCAAAAACAGTACACCCAAGAAATCGTCGCATTTTTAGGCGATAAAGCGCATCGGGCCGCACAACTTTTTCAACATGCGCCCTGCCGTTATCAGCTGGTTGGATTAGGGTCGATGGCGCGAGAAGAAATGAATCGCTTTTCAGATGCTGATATCGGTATGTTGTTAGAGGATAGCGAGGCATTAAAAAGTGATCCAGACAGACCCGATAAGCTCGTTGAAGTGAAAAGATTTTTCACGAAATGGTTTGATTTATTCACTTTGGAATTAGAAGCATTAGGAGAAACGGAAGCACATTCTGGATTGTTCTTCGATGACATGAATAAAGGCAGTTTGAGCAAAGTGTTGCAAGGATATGTCAATACGCCGCAAGGAATATTGACAGAGCTTTCCCCTCAAAGCCTAATCACTAGTCAAACATTGTTTGAAGACCATAGTTTTTACGCCTGGTATCGCGGTGTGATTCCGATTTATGGCGGAGGCGCACAAAGCGCTCAACATTTAGTTAGAGAATATCGCGCTTTGTTATGGCAAGCATTAAGAGAGGGAGAAAAACATCGAGCGATTGCAGAACGCTATTTAACGACGCATCTTCAATTGTTTGCGCAGAAAGCATTAACTGATGAGATTGATTTAAAAGAAAGATTTATTCGTCCGTTTACTTACCTCTACAGCGATTTAGGGCTTTATTATGGAATTGAAGCATACGATTTAGAAGGGATTGTTGAAGGGCTCAAACGAAGTGATATGGATCCTGCTTTTCTTCAGGTTTTTCAATCGCAACATCAATTCATCCATGATTTAAGATGCCGAGTGCATCGCCATTACGGAGAAGAGCACGATACGGTCAGTCTTGCCGAAGGAGCAAACCCAACGCCAGGTGCGACTTATCATTTAGATCCCGCCGATCGAAAAGGGTTGGCAGGAGTTCATGGTTTTTTACAGAGCATGGCTCGACAAATTCCCCGACTTCTCGCACAAAAAACAACACAGCCCTTCAATCCCATCACCGAAGATTTTCGGTGTTTGCTTTTAGCCGATTTCAATGCGGCTTTAATTGAAATGCAAAAAGAATTCACACGACAAATCAATACGCCTCAAGCAATCGATCTCGAAGCGTATTATCGATTACGCCTACAAATAGAAGAGCTCGAGAAACGATTGATCGCATTACATAAGCGATCGCTCTGGACGGAAGCAAAAGTATTGCTCTATCAACAGTTATTTGATGAGTTTAAAGATTTACGAAAAAGTTTATTGTTTAAATATGAAGCGAGACCGAAAGAAAGGTATTGGATTGAAATACCAAGCAGTAAAATGACGCAAGCTGCTGCACTACAAGCGAAGATAGCCGATTGGATACAGCAAGACCAAGCGCAACTCGCGCCTTTAGTGCCGGAAGATTTTATTCATCAACACCCAGAAATGATTCGCGCGCAGGTTGAGCTTTTAATCAAACAACAATCGAGCCTTCAAGCTTATCAAGCGCTCTACGTTTTACTGCCTTTTTATTGGCAAGAACGATTGATCGAACGGCTACCACGAGAAACTTATGAATTATTGCGCCCGTTTTTAGATTCTCATCCCTTGCCAGACGGAACAAGACCCGGCGTGATGCGCGATCGAGTACAATTTGAAGAAGGCTTAAAAAGTTTATTTTTACCCGCATCATCAACGCCCACAACAGATCGAAGCGCCATTACGCTTGCGTATGCGACTTTTACGCAAGCGCAAGAAGTGAGCGGCCGCTTAAAACCTGAAATTGCAGCACAATTTCAAAGCATACCCGAACGTTTAGCCGCAGAACGACCTCGTAGTGCAACAAGCGATCGATCGCATAATCATTTGGTTTTCCCCATCATGATCGATGGCCAAAGCTATCACATCAAAGTTTTTCCTGAATTTCCCGTATTCGAAATTGCCGTTTCGCTTTTATATGATTCGATCATCGGTTGTTGCGGCGTATCGAAATCAGTTCTCGCTTGTGTGACGATTGTAGGACAGGATTATCCGATTTTGATTTCACAAACAGTACCCGGCGTACCACTCGACGAATACTTAAAAACACAAGCTAATCCTTCAATCGATAAGTTTAGTCAACTTGCATTGATGCACCTATTGCTGCCGCCAGAAGACGCTAAGAAACAAAATTTTGTTTATCATCCATTACTCAACACGATTATCGGCATTGATAACGATCATGTTTTTACGCCGCCCGTTCTCGAAAGAACACTGAGGCGTGATCAAATTATGATTAAAGCAGTATTATTCTGCTTTGATCAAATGAAGAGACCCTTTAGCGAAGAATCCACCCGAGAGTTTCTCGCGCTCACACCGCTATATGTATTAGATCTTTGGCTCAAAGGATTACACCATTACGCCCTCCAAGCCAAACAACTCTTCAAAGCAGAAAATGTTTCAGTGTGGGAAAGAGCGAAAATTCCGAAATCAACAGAGAATCGCTATTATCAAAACAGCGTTGTGAGCTTTCAATTACCGTCCGAATTAGTGAACCGTCTTTATCAACAAATGATGACGATACAACACTTATTAAAGCAAAATGCACACATCACCCCCTACGAGCTACTCGGCCTATTAGCCCCAAGCATCAGTGAATATTACGGCAGATTACTCTCACTGCCAGAAGCCTCTGTATCTGAGCGATTTGCCCACGTCGAGCGAGAACTCTACGGCCCCGCGGTACAATCCAGCCAATATTTAACAATAGTCAAAAGCGTTGGAAGTCGCTTAATGCCCATCGCTCATCCAGAGCAATCCTGCACTATTCCTCAATCTCAACGAGAATTAGCCAAAGTGGATCAACAATACCATCTTGTTTTTGGGATGAGAGCACGGCTCGAGCAAGGAGAAAGCGCTAAAATCATAGAAGGACTATTGCCTTATTTTCAAGTGCAAATCATGAATCATCTCGATTGGAGCGTTCTATCCACGGCACAACAAAAAGCGCTGCTCGTGCGATTAGCTGACCCTCAATTAAATACCGTCATGAGAAAACTCACGATACGAGGATGTCAATTATTAACCGATAGTCTATTGGAAAGAATTCTCGCAGGAAAAACGTACTTACAAGCGCTTCATATTGAATTTTGTGATGAGCTAATCGAAATGATTTTACCTGATTTGCCGCAATTACGACGATTGGAAGTCAGACGCTGTTTTTCACTGCAAAAGATACGCGCACCGAAAGAAGGAAATCTGATTGTTTTAAATCAATTGAAGATTATAGCGCTTGAGCACTGCAGGCATTTAACGATTGTAGATATTCAATTTAATCACGAGATGAAAGATGAATGCTATTCGGTTGAGTTAGGGATTCATCAATATTTAATACGAGGTCATGAGCGGGCAGAACGTTTTTTAAGTATCGCTATCGAAAAGTGGAAGACAGACGAGCCTCGAGGGTTTAGCTATCTTGAAGCTTGGTATTATCGAGGGCTAGCCGCGCTCTGTTTAGGCGAAAGAGAATTAGCGCTGAGATGTTTTGCGCGCGTGATGCAAGGACATATTTTATTATTAGGAAGTTGCCTTCGAGAAGGTGAGGGAAATCCGAGATTAGCCGAACAACTCGAACAATTATGGACTGATTACAAAATCGAAATCATGACGAAATTGATGACGCACAACGAAGGCGCTTCGTCTGCGTCATCATCATCTGAACCATCCCCCCAAAATTTGATGATGGTGTTAACCATACTACAAGAAAAACAACGTAATCGCATGGCGAAAATTTACGCGAGAATTTTCGCCAGTTTGTTGATTGATGCTTCCGCGAGACAAGACTTGATGATGAATGCAAAAACATATTTATTTGCACGAATGAAAGAAGTTTTAATTGCAGCAGCGATACCCGCACCATTTCCGCTTTTATTTGGCCCTGATATCGCACCATTACCCGAAGAAGCGGTGAGAACACTCGCAGAAAAAACGCCCATACCTGCAGCGATCAATAATCCCGTTGATTTAAGACATTTATTTAGAACGCTTAACTTGCAAACAATCAATCGACAATGGGGTCAGTTTTTTAGCTTACCGATGGTGAGAGAAAGATTGCCTGCTAAAAATCCGGAGGTGATGCAGGCGATGGACAAGCTTTACTTACCTGACTCCCGTCTCAGGCCGCCTATAGTTTCGCGCGAGGAACAACTAATGCTAAAACAAAAGCCACAACCCAGATATTCTTTTTCTGAACTTTGCGCTGCGGGGATTCCGTTGAGCGAAGATTCAGTAGAAAAATATTCTTTCGCTGTGCCAGGGCGGCCTTACAGAGTTGCTTGCTGCGGGTATTATGGAAAACACGGGCTGCAGGAGGCAACCGGACTTAAAGATCCTGTCAGTTGCACTCCGACAGGGGTTAACTTTACCCTTCCATTCTTTACGGAAGTTACAAGCAATTTGCAGTTTGCATTCGAATTTCGATGGTTGGCGGAACAAGGCCGCTTTATGACAATAAACCGTTCTTACATCAGGGGATGCAAGGCCGCTTTATTTTTTCAGGGTGATAAGGGTTTGCGTTTTTCTTTTGATGTTTGGTATGCTCAATTGGGGTGCTTTAACGAGCTTCTTTTTAATCGCGACGATTATCAGCCTCCACCTTGTGTTTTAGTGACTTTTAGTGATAATCCGGAATGTGATAAAATGAGAATGGACACATTTAAGCACGATGCTCGCGTTACGCATCATATCCAAATTCCCTATGGTAGCACTTTATCGCCACAAGAACTTTGTGCGGTGCTCACGGGAATACCGGACGGACATTTTGTAAAATCGGATCGAGCGTCTTACGAAACATATAATCAACGGCAAAGGCAACGCGAGGCCGAATATGCTGCAGCGTCTTCTGGGCAAGAGTTAGCCTCATCGGCTCTGCAAAAACGCCGATGATTTTTTAAAAGGCATGTTCAAGCGTGCCCATTGGTAGAAAATAATAACCAAGTTAAAATTTTATGATGATCATCGCCCAGCAAAATAAATTTAAAACAAAAATCTTTGAGAAGAAAGATTTTCTTAATATTCTCTTAAGAAAAGCGGAGTATTATTTAACCAATAAAGAGCAAATAAAACGTAAGTCGAGACGGCTTGCGGAAGTAATGGAAAATAGTACATTATTTTATGTTTTGGCAAGCGGAAAAGCAAAGGGTGCGCTAGAGTTAAAATAAATTTATTAAACGAAGGATGTGTACTTATGCAAGAGCAACAGCAATTTCCATTCGGCTCGGAAAGGCAATTTAGTTATGCTTCGGAAGCAGATCTCATAGCGTCGCCTGCAACGCAGGCGCTGATAGGGCGTATTGACTTACCACCTCAAACCAAAATAGCGACGTCGTTGCCTTATTTTCTTAGCCCGCAGGGGTTGATGGAAGTGTGTAAAAAGACAGGCACGCAACACGAAATAGATTTGCTAATGGTAGAGAGTAATGGCAATGCGTATATGTATGCACCGAGGATACAAGAAGATGCGATTTTAAAAGATATACATAGAGACGGCGTGCGTTTTGTAAATATGGGGAGCACTCCGCCAGAAACGAGGTCTTTTTCCTCGGGGGATGTATATTATAAAAAACCAGCACCTCGTTACTTATGGAGGGATGGCCAAGCTCCGTCGCCAGAAAAAACAGACATCATCCCTCCTCCTCAAGGTGTGAAGGTGACGTCGCAGTGGAAACATGCGAGTCTTGCTCATTTTTTACAATTTCAAGGTCCGCAAGAAATTCGGGGTGAGACCACTTCTATTCCGAAATCGTGGCTTAGATTAACTAGGGGATTCACCCAAAGGCAAGGACTAGGGGGGATAATGCTGAGCATTAGTTGCATGTACACGGATGTTGCCAGGGAAGTGCTACCCCCCACCATGCAGATAGAGGATACCGTGATCGATAGAGCAATAGTTCGCGCTGATGGTGTTTGGATGATGAATGAAAGCGCTTTTTCCGTGAAAAAGCGTGATGGTGAGTTGATCCTTATAGGCAGGGTGGAGGACATTCTACAGTACAATGAAGTTGTTTCAGAAAATTCTTCTGTTGATCGTGTATGGCAATACTCAGATCATAGTGCAAGGTTTGATGATCCAGCTGTTCTGAAAGTGATGTATGGTCAGCTTGCGCCGATGGATTTTGTATTGGCAGATAATATTTTAAAAAGCCCAACTGATTTTAAATTTCAAGAAGACTATGCTTGGTGTTCTGCTTCTGTTGAAAGAAAACAACAAATTTTATGGTTAGCATTGTCGAGAGATGTTTCCGGGCGGCTAATGCATCGAGTGAGCCAAGAGTCCTCTTTTAAAAGACTATTGCAAGGATTACCAGATGGCGATGTTCAGCTATTGCAAGACGTTTTGCAAAAAAGAGTGGAAGCAGTTCGATGGTCAGAAACTCGAGGGATGTTACTTACTGCGCGACAATGGAAACCATTAGCTACTGCTGCTCTCGCCGAAGCGAATCGAGGATACGATTATCAGATGATGGTGTCGTATTTAAAGAATTTGCATCTGCAGCCTAAGCAAGAGGCAATCGAGGTTATCTTGCGGACAGCTCAGCAGTATCAAGCAAGGCGCATTGCGCCATTCTTTGCTAATTTTTTGAGACGGGCTGTGTATGCTTTTCAAGATACACAATACGTCTACGAGTGTATTCCGCCCGATCTTAACAAGATTTTTCAAAGCGTTGAGTTTTTTAACATAACCTTGTCTAAAAAGGCTGACATAGTTAATAAAATTTGCCAATTTCAAAACAACCCGCTTTTTGTACAATTTATGGTCGCTTCTTTCGGGAAATGTGCCATAAGATTATCGGAGGGTGCGGCGTGTGAAAGTGAGTTGAATGCAATTTCCAGAGATATCGAAATCTTTGAAATAGCTGACAATCTTGCGGGTTCGGTCGTTAACGCGCCAGAAGTTAACGTTGATCGACAAACAGATTTAGCTGATATCGCGATCGAAAGCTTTTTGGCAAATGAAGCGTGGATATTTGCTTCGCATGAGGATAAAAGAAAGATACTATGTTTAGCCATGGCAATGGATAAAACAAAAAATCTGGAGCATAGATTATTGCCCACGAGTTTAGCTCTTGCTCATTTTTCACAAAGAGAATTTGAAGTATTACAAAGCCTTGAACAGATAAAGTGGAAAGATCGGGGGAGAGATGGCGCTGCGTTGTACCAAAAAGTTCACTTGCTTAAGAGCACAGATATTTCATACACACAAGAGGCCTTTGGTGATCAAGAGGTTGCCTTTCTTGCAGCGCTTCTAGATGCAGAAAATCTACCAGATGAGAGTGGTCAACGGTTAAGTGCGAAGCTCGTGCCACCAGAATCAAATATCATTCGCGACGTGGTATTGTGTTTTGATGAGGATGAACGCGACTATGCGGGTTTGCGCTACTACGTGGGTGAGCGCCGCACTGAAGCTGTCGCTGCGGAAGATCGCATTTATGCTTTCGAAATGCCGAACGCAATAAGAATACTACAAACGATGGTTCAAGCAATAAATCCAGCAGCTTTTGGTAAACGAAAAGATAGCGCTACTAGCGTGCAAGAAACAGCTCAACGTATCATCGAGGAAATTAATCAGCGCTTTTCTTCATCCGAAGACAGGATGTTGCCCAAAAACGCGTTCCCCTTGTTAAAAAGTGTTTTCGATAGTCTTCAGCGATTAAATCCAGAGGATACACTTGCTCCGGGAGCGGTGTTAAAGAAGCTAGAAGCCATAGAGCAACAGCTTTATCCTTTGGGAGCCAGGCTTTTTGGGACGCTCACACCTCAGCAGGGAAGAAGGGCGATGGCAGCATCTGCTCCATGGTCAGCTCCGGCGACAATGCGAGAGCCTCATCGTGTTGATTTACCAAGTGAGGCACCGTCGACGTCTTCATCTCCTGCTCCTGTGCGAATATCTTCGCCTTTAGGGACGCCATCACCTGCGTCTTCGCCGGTTCAAGGACAGTTGCCAGTTGAGCAACCGACGACTTCGGCAAAACTAGCAGAAAAACCAGCGAAAAGGCCGGGAAGGTTAGCTAGGATTTTTGGTGGTATCATGATGGTTGTTGGAGCGGTTTTAGCTGTCACCATAGTAGGCCTTATTCCCGGCATGATTGTGGCTGGGATCGGAGCGATTGTTTATACAGCAGGGGAGGCAAGAGCTATGAAAGCAGAAGCTGCTGCCTCGCAGGAAGAACGACAGAAAACTGCTGTTGCCGCATCACCTTCTAGGACGCCAACACAGGTGCCAGTTGAACCTGCTTCGTCTGCAATTGTAACGCCTGCTAGCCCACAAGGCACCGCGACAGGGCCAGAAGCTTTGTCTCCGTCTAGAGTTGCAACACCCACACAGGACGCAGTTCTATCGCCCGAAGCAACACCTATGCCAATCGCAAAGACGAGACTACAATTACAGTTCTCAACAGGGGCTCTATTAGAAGGACTTTCGCCTCCACCGAGCCCAAGAACTGCCGTCAACCAATCAGCTGATGTTGTAGCAAGTCAAAAACGGACGGATGAAATAGCAGCAATAGCAGCCGCGGCAGCTGCGCCATCACAAATAACAGCCACAGTAGTCACAACAGTGGCTACAGTTACCGCCGCCGCCATAGCTGCCCAACAAGTAGCAGCCATAGCTGCCCAACAAGTAGCAACAGCCAGAGCGCAAGAAACACATGAAATATTATCAGTAGGAGGACCATCATCATCGCCCCGTACGTAGTTAAAATCAAAAAGCATTAACAGAAGCGCTAAAAAGCTGTAATTTAATCCCTTATTTTGGTATCTTCCTAAATGATGGAGCAAATGGTGAATGGAGGGTTGAAAAATGCTTGAGTACCTGTCTAAATTACATACTGAGTTATCTCAACAAACAGATAAGAATGAAAAATTCTTACTAAAAATAGATGCGACCCTAGAAAAGTATGGGCAAACGACTGACCCTGAAGTAATCGAACAATTACGAACAAATAGGGGAAATTTAGTAAAAAACGTGAAGATAGGTCGTGACAGATTAGCTTTGCTAGCTTTTTTTCTCAATCTAAGGCTATCAATGTCTACGACATCAAACACGGAAACAGATTACACAAGATTAGAATTACTCACTATTCCATCCTCGTTTCCTGGCGATGGAACTTCGCAAATACCCGGAATGCTAACTTCTGCTTCCTCAAGCACATTATTTTCTTCTGCCTCGGGCCGTTCTCTTGCTTCGCCGTGCTCAATGGTTTCCGGATCTCCGCCTGCTTCGCCATCCGAATCACAAGAAGAAGTGGGAGCTCTTCGAACGAGCAGTCCACCACGCCGATAATCAATCGCCATAGCTTGATGGATTTTTCTATACTGATTTTTATAACAGAATTGATGAATGAGCAAGGATTCTTGCTATGATAGAATCTGTCTTAAGTTTGGTATTTTGTGTTGACTGAAATATTTTTTATACTGCGGCGTAAAAATCGAAGCGTGACTTTAAGACGAGCTTGATTCTAAGAATTGATTCTTATCGACAATGCAATGAATAAGATCGTCATCCCGCGGGATGACGGAGGGATTGGATTGCTTCGTCGCTCACGCTCCTCGCAATGACGAACATGAGGCGCGGGATGACGTTCGTAGTTTTACTGGAATCCAAAATACAATGAGGAGCGCAGAATGATTTATTTTATTACCCACTCAAAACAACATAGAGCCAATCGTTTTTAATCTATAAATACAGCGTTAAAATGTGCAGAAAAATTTTTTTCTGTGCGAGTTGACTGAAGACTTTGTTTTTTCTCTCAGGTATACAAATTTTACGTATTTTTCAGATAAGGTAAGATAATGACTGTCGTTCCGACATCGATGAAATTTTCATTGAGCCATTTAGCGGCAATAGGAGTGACTCTAATGCATCCATGGCTTGCATTATAGTCAGGTATTTCAGTGGAACCATGTATGGCGTAACCTTTGGGGCTGAAATACATGCAATAAGGCATAGGTGCCCCGCCGTGAGTTTTTAAGGGAAATTTGTGAGATATACAGTTGGCATTTCCTTTGGATATTATTTTATAGTTCCCGACAATTGTTTTACAGGATCTATCTATATCAGGGCAAAAATAACTTCCGCCGGAAGCTTTTCCGGTATTGATGCGCATGCCTTCCTTATCGTATACCGCCCATGCATAATAAGTGGGGTCAAATATAAAAATTTTGTTTCCTGTGGCAGGTCTTGTTTGCGGAAAATAATCAATCCCTTTAGCGTCACCATCGTTATCCGGGTCGTGTATTGATGAAAGGGATTTATTTTGAGGGGCAAATCCCATCGAAGTGTGCGCGGTACAGCCGGCTAGCATAATAGCCAATATGAATCCAAATACAGTTATTACTCGCATTTTTTATTTCCCTATAAAATATTAATGTTTGTTACAAAATATTCTATAGGGATGATTCCATTGCTGCAACAATCTTGCATTACTGCTTAGACGTTTTGAGAGGGCTTCGCTTGTTTTTTGGTTCTTCTCTGGATTCTGCGATCAAGTCGCGGGATGGCGAAGGACTGGATTGCTTCGTCGCTCGAGCTCCTCGCAATGACGAATTTGAGGCAGTTCAAAAAACCTATTGTCGTAACCAGCTAATCGGATTGATAGGTGCACCGTTGTGCCGGACTTCAAAATAAAGTGCCGGCGCATTAAATCCACCACTGTCACCTACTGCGCCAATAGGCTGACCTGTTTGAACAATCTCACCAGTTTTGACAGTGATGCTTTGATTGCGGCCGTACAGTGATAAATAAGAGCTGCCGTGTTGAATGATGACGAGGAGCCCAAACCCATGCAACCAATCTGCAAAAATGACTTTTCCGGATGAAATAGCATAGACGGGCTGACCCGCATTGGCGGCCACTAAAATCCCTGAAGATCGCATACGGCCATAGGCAATAGGTTCGCCGAATTGTTGAATGATTTTGCCGTGATCGACAGGCGCATGGAATTTGCTTTTCACCGAACCGAAATCCACACCCGATGTGATGGGTGGCGCTGCTTTTTGTTGTGTGATCAAGGTGCTGATAATATTTTCGAGCGCATTTTTGTCGGCCATTAATTTATTGAGTTCTTGTGTCTTATCTTGAATCGCTTTTTCCGTGGTATTCAACAATTCAGTTCTTGCACTGTGTTGGTTGCTTAGCTCGGATTGTTGCGTTTGCAAATCCTGCTGTACGCCCATGAGACTTTTTGTTTGTGATTGTAATGTCGCGGATGTGTTTTGAACTTCTTCGGCGGTCTCTTTGATTTCCTCAATCATCGCTAATCGTGCCTGATTCAGCGCTTTGTAATATTCAAGATAGCGCGCGATTTTGTTCGGATTCTCTTGGTTTAATAAGATTTTTAAATAAGGTTGCTGGCCTAAAATATAAGCCGCTTGTAATTGCTCGGCGAGCAACTGCCGTTGAAGAACCAACTTTTGTTGAGCAACGGTTAATTGCTTTTGCGTAGAGGTTAATAAATTTTTTTGTGTGGTAATTTGTTGATGTGTATGTTGAATTTTTTGAGAGAGAGAGCCGATATTTATTTCAATTGTTTTCAAAGAGGTTTGAATTTCATTTTTTTTCGATTGAAAGCTGATGATGTTCTGTTTGACCGTGCTAATTTGTGTAGCGATCGCTTGCAGCTTGGCTTTGTTATTATTGATCGAGTCAGATGCATAGACTGTTGTTTGCCAACAAAGTGCCAGGCCAACTAACAGCCGCGGGATGACGGTCGCGAGATGACATTTTCCCTCAATCTTCAATCTTCAATCCTCAATCTTAAGTTAATTCTACCACCGAATGCCCTGTCATTTCGGGCGGAATCGGTAAATCGATCAACGATAATATTGTCGGTGCAATATCACATAAAGCGGCATTTTGTGCAACTTGCGCTGAGCGACCAACGTAAATAAAAGGAACGGGATTAGTGGTGTGTGCTGTGTAGGTTTGCCCTGTGCTTTCGTCAAACATCAGCTCCGCATTGCCATGGTCGGCTGTGATGAGTGCTTCCCCGCCGACGGCCTGAAGCGCATCAATGACTTGTCCGAGACAGTCATCCAAGCATTCCACCGTTTTAACCGTGGCTTCAAAATTTCCAGTATGTCCGATCATGTCACAGTTGGCGTAGTTGCAAATGATGACGTCATATTTTTCACTGTGAATGGCTTCAACGAGCTTTTCAGTTAGTAGCCGAGCGCTCATTTCTGGCGTTTCATCATATTTTTCGACCTTAGGCGAGGGGATTAAAATTTTATCTTCTCCCTCGAGATTGTTTTCGAGGCCACCATCAAAGAAGAAGGTGACGTGCGCATATTTTTCCGTTTCGGCAATGCGTAATTGGGTTTTGTGGTTTTTTGCTAAATACTCACCTAACGTATTGGCCAATGATTGTGGTGGAAAGGCGATGGACACAGCCAATGTTTCATCATATTGGGTGAGCGCAACGTAATGAGCGAGCTTGGGTACACGTGTTCGTTCGAACCCAGTAAATTCAACATCATTAAATGCATGCGTAATTTCGCGTGCACGATCCGATCGATAATTCATGAAAATCACGCTATCGCCATCTTCAATGACAATGGGTTTTTCCTGTTCATCGTGAATGCTCGTAGGTTTTACAAACTCATCGGTTTCACCGGCAGTATAAGCGGCCTCCAGGCCGAGTAACGCGGTTTTGCCTATGCGAGCAGCATCACCGAGGGTTAATAAATCATAACCTGCTTTGACGCGTTCCCAGCGCTGATCGCGATCCATGCCATAAAACCGACCTTGTAGCGTGGCGATTTTGCCTGTGCCAATTTCAGTGAAGACGTTTTCTAAATGTTGAATGAATGTCGCAGCACTTTTAGGGGGCGTATCTCGACCGTCTAAAAAAGCATGCATATATAGTTTTTTTGCACCACGACTCGCGGCCAAACGCATCATCGCATCAATGTGTGTATCGAGACTGTGAATCCCTCCCGGCGATAGTAATCCGAGGACATGAACCGCTTTATCGTTTTTGACGGCATCATCGACGGCTTGGCATAGCACAGGATTTTTGAAAAAATCGCCATCTTCAATGGATTTTGTAATGCGAGTGATGTCTTGATAAACGACACGTCCCGCGCCTAAATTCAAATGACCGACTTCGGAATTACCCATTTGTCCGCGAGGTAATCCGACCGCTAAACCAGAGGTTTGAATTAACGTATGGGGATAAGTGTTCCAAAGCCGATGAAAATTCGGTATGTTAGCTTTTGCAATAGCATTATATTCCACGGCTTCGCGATAACCCCAGCCGTCCAGTATAAGTAAGGCAATCGGTCTGGGATGTTGATGTTTTTGCATAAGTGTATTCTCGAAAAAATAATGATATCTATGGGCGCGCAGTATACCTTTTTTGCGAAAGATAGAGAAACATAAAAATAATTAACGACAAGTTTTTTGATTGTCGATATACTGCCACGGCGATTGAGAACCGGAGGAAAAAATCATGCCCGCCATCCCCCTTTTTCAAGTTTTTGGCCGATCTCCTATTCGTCCACTACAACAACATATGCGAAAAGGCTATGAATGTTGCCATGAGCTCATTCCTTTTTTCACTGCCAGCATGCAAGGCGATTGGACAACAGCGACTCAAGTGCGCCAAAAAATCGTTGATTTAGAGCACGCGGCCGACTCTTTAAAAAGAGATCTTCGGTTACATTTGCCTAAAGGATTATTCATGCCGGTGCAACGATCGGATGTATTAGAGTTGGTGGCACGACAAGACATGGTGCCGAATCGCGCCAAAGACATTTCCGGCATTATCATCGGCCGTAAAATGGTTTTTCCCGAACAATTAAAAGTACTTTATCTTGAGTTTTTGCAACGTTGCGTCGAAGCGGCGCATCAGGCATATAAAACGATTTCTGAATTAGATGAAATTTCCGAAGCGGGATTTCGAGGGAAAGAAGTGCAGGTGGTCGAAGGAATGGTCAACGAACTGCATCGTATCGAGCAAGAAGCCGATCAGTTAGAAATTAAAGTGCGGCAAGTTGTGTTTGAGTTAGAAAATGAAATGCCGCCGGTGAGCGTCATCTTTTTATATAAAATCATCGAATGGACCGGCGATATTGCCGGATACTCTCAGCGGATTGGAGATGGATTGCAAATTTTAATCGCTCGTTAAGGTGAGGCGTTTGCATGGAATACCATTTTGTCGTTATTCTGGTTGCTTGTTTAATCGGCCTTTTTATGGCGTGGGGCGTCGGCGCTAATGATTTAGCGAATGTGATGAGTACCACAATGGGGTCGAAGGCGATTTCAGTGCGTCAGGCGATGCTTATTGCGATTGTCTTTGAATTTGCCGGCGCGTTTTTAGGCGGTGTTCATGTGACGGACACCATTCGTAATGGCATTATCAATACACAATTGTTTTCTGATTCTCCACAAATTCTAGTCGAGGGTATGCTAGCGACATTGATTGCTGGGATGAGTTGGATTATTTTTGCCAGTGCGATCGGCATGCCTGTTTCAATTACTAATAGCATTATCGGGGCCATTATTGGTTTTGGAGCCGTTGTTTTAGGCATTCATGCGATTCATTGGCATACCGTGCAATTGATTGCAATCAGCTGGATTTGCTCTCCTATGATTGCGGGATTATTCGGCTATTTTTTATTTGTTTTGGTGAGTAAAACCATTTTGGCTGCCGATGATCCGTGTCGTAATGTCAAAAAATACATGCCGATTTATTTTTTCTTTGTGGGTGTTGTGTTTGCGTTGATGGCGATTTTACGGGATCTCAGTCATTTCGGGTATAAACCTTCTTTTTTAGAACGTACCGGTATTATTATTTTAACCGGATTAGCGGTGATGTTGTTGGGCCGGTTTTTTTCCCGCCGAATTCAATTGGTTCAAAATGCTTCTCGACATGAGTGTTATCAGTATATTGAAAAGTTATTTGGGATTTTAATGGGCTTTACGGCATGCACGATGGTTTTTGCGCACGGCTCAAATGATGTGGGTGTGGCGATTGGCCCGATTATCGCGATCGTGAACATCGTGACTCATCAGCCGCTGTTTTCCGCCTCTCATACGATTACGTATGGACTCATGGCGCTGGGGTGTTTTGGTGTTGTAACGGGTTTATTGATGTATGGGCGAAAAGTGATTGAAACCGTCGGCGAACGGATTACGGCGCTAACGCCTAGTCGTGCTTTTGCAGCAACTTTAGCGGCGGCAAGCACCGTGATTTTTTCTACAAGTGCCGGCATTCCTGTTTCTGCCACGCAAACTTTGGTGGGGGGTGTTTTAGGTGTTGGTTTAGCCAAAGGTATTGGCGCCTTAAATTTAAACGTGATTCGTAATATTATTTTATCGTGGTTAATTACGGTACCGGTTTGCGCAACGTTGGCGATTGTTTTTTTTCATCTCTTAAAATTGATGAGTTATTTTTGAGAGATAAGAGTGGCCCGATTATTTTTTTGTCATCCCGCAATGGCAGGATCCAGTGTGAAATTGAACGATAACTAAAAAGAGGAGATCGAAAACCATGACAGACCATGTCAAAAAAATGTTTGAATTAGCATCAAAGGCTAAAGAAAACGCGTATTGTCCCTATTCTAAGTTTCGAGTAGGTGCTTGCATTTTAGCCGATGATGGCCAATTTTATTCAGGATGTAATATTGAAAATGCGAGTTATAGCATGGTGCTTTGTGGAGAATCTTCCGCGATCAGTGCGATGATCACAGCCGGCGCAAAAAAGATTAAAGAAATTTTAGTGGTGGGTGATGTTGAAGAGCCGTTAGTGCCTTGTGGTGCTTGTCGACAAAGAATCCGAGAATTTTCACTGCCTGACACAAAAGTTCATTTGTGTAATCGGGATGGAAAATATGAAACCGTTTTATTTGATACCTTATTGGTTCGTTCATTTGGGCCAGAGTATTTAACTGATAGGTAATTAAACTGAAAAAAACAGGAGAAGTGATGATGACTTTTTATGCAAAGTTTATGGAAGCCGCTGCGGCTATCGATCAAAAAAGCGGCGGATTTAGAGCCAAAGTCGGTATTATTTTAGGGTCAGGTCTTGGGCCTTTGGCGGATGCGATCGAAAATCCGATTCGAATTTCTTATCAGGATATTCCGCATTTTCCCGTGAGTCGAGTCGCAGGGCATTCCGGCGCTTTAATTTTAGGCGAATTGAATGGGGTTCCGGTGGTTTGCTTAAGTGGCCGCGTCCATTTATATGAAGGAACGAGTACGGATAATATTAAAATGTTAGTGCGCATGTTGAAGCAGTTAGGATGCCATACGATGCTTGTGACGAATGCAGCAGGATCTTTGCGTAAAGAAGTACCGGCTGGAGAGGTTTGTTTGATTACAGACCATATTAATTTCACTCAAATTAATCCCGTGGTTGGTTTGAACGACGATGAGTTCGGACCTCGATTTTATCCTATGACCGATGCGTACGATCCGACATGGCGCGCCAAATTATTAACCCTGGCGAAAGAGATCAATATTTCTTTATATCAAGGTGTTTATCTTGCAGCGCTTGGCCCAGCCTTTGAAACGCCAGCGGAAATCAAGGCGTTTCGTACTTTGGGGACAGATCTCGTGGGTATGTCGACAGTGCCAGAGGTATTGGTTGCACGGCATTGCGGTTTGCGAGTGATTGGTATTACCGCGGTCACGAATTTATCGGCAGATTTAAATGAAGAAGTGTTATCACACGAGCAAACGTTGCGCGGCGCTAAAATGAGTGAAGAAAAATTACTGAAACTCGTTCGAGCGTTTTTTGAAAAATACGCCACTGAGCTTACAAAGTAGAGGACAGCAGTAGGGGCACGCTGATGCGTGCCCTGCTTATATCTCAATATAATATTTATGATCACTCAACGCCCACTAACCGATCAGCCCATTTATCCTGTCAGCGATTTTGTTCGTTTGACGCGAGAAATTGTCGAGCAACATTTTTCACATGTTTGGTTGACAGGCGAAATTTCTAATTTTTCTCGACCCCAATCAGGGCATTGGTATTTCTCACTCAAAGATGAATCCGCACAAATTCGTTGTGCGATGTTTCGATCGAGCAATCAGCAAACTCGCTTTCAGCCGAAAGATGGTATGCACGTATTGGCCTGTGCGAAAGCAAGCATTTATGAAGCGCGTGGCGAATTTCAATTGATCGTCAATTATCTCGAAGAACAAGGCTCGGGCGCTTTGCAACGTGCATTTGAGCAATTAAAAGAAAAACTATTCAAAGAAGGCTTATTTGACGAGCGACATAAAAAACCGATTCCGCGTTATCCTCAGCGCATTGGTGTGGTTACATCAAAAACGGGTGCGGCGATCCAAGATGTATTAAGCGTTTTAAAAAGACGAGCGCCGTATATTGATATCATGATTTATCCAACGTTAGTGCAAGGTGCAGAAGCGGCTGATCAAATTGTTCGTGCGATTGAAATAGCCAATGAGCAAGCTGAATGTGATGTATTGTTGTTAGTGCGAGGAGGCGGCTCACTCGAGGATTTATGGTCGTTTAATGAAGAGCGTGTTGCGCGAGCGATTTTTAAGAGTCAAATTCCGATCGTGACAGGTGTTGGCCATGAGGTCGATTTTACGATTGCCGATTTTGTCGCGGATTATCGCGCGCCGACACCTTCAGCTGCTGCCGAAATGGTAAGTCCTGACAAAAATAAATTACTCGAACAATTAAAACAATATGAAAAACGCTTAATTTTTGCAGTTAATAACCAGTTGGGCGATTATCAAAAAAATATCGTGTGGCTTCAAAAAAGATTACAGCAGGCACATCCGTTACGTCAGGTCGAAGCGCAAAATCAAAAGCTCGATCATTTGTTTGCCCGATTATTGTCAGCGCAATATCGATTGCTCGATGATAAAAAATCACAAGTGCAATCGCTGGCGCGTGCGCTACATGCGATGAGCCCGCTAGCAACCCTTGAGCGAGGCTATTCGATTTTGATGGATGAGAATGGGCAAGCAATTACCGATGTCGAGGCGGTAAAAATAGGGGATTTTGTAACGGCAAAACTTTCGGCAGGACAGTTGGGTTGTCGAGTGGAAGAAAAGAGAATTGGAGGGATGCGTCAGGATGACAGTGCAGGAAAGACAAAATAGGATTGAGTCTCTGTTCACTGTCATTGCGAGACGCGTAAGCGGCGAAGCAATTCAGGAAAAAACCATTTTCTTATCCCGAACTCAGGTTAATTACAAAAGGAGAAAATGATGTCGGTTTATTTCGAAGCGATGATGTTGATTTGTTTTGGACTTGCCTGGCCCGCATCGATTTACAAATTATGGAAGACAAAAAAATCACAAGGGAAAAGCATTCTCTTTCTTATGGTTATTTTTGTAGGATATTTTTTCGGTATTTTATTTAATTTAACAGGCCCGCGAGATAAAGTGATTTATCTTTATGCGCTCAATATGCTGATGGTATTTGTTGATTTAGTGCTGACATGGCGGTATAGAGAAAGAACAAGCCAATAAAAATTTATTCAAAAAACGAGTTTCGCAAAGTGTAAAGCTCGTGATAATAATAACCAGAGGAAATTTTTTATGACATTTTCATTACACGAGTCGTTAGAGGCGAAGCTTTTAGGGCAAAAAAGCGATTCATTATCTGTAGAATCGGCGTATTTTAAAGCACTCGCTCGAGAGGTTGAACGAGCACTGCCATCGATAGTGGATGTTGGTCAGGATGAGGGTGATTTATGTCCGCAGGACCCGCAGCAGGCAGAAGAGCAAGAAATAGCAGAGGACCCTAGCATTATTAGCTCAATACAAGCGCTCGTTGATGACTCGTCAGAGGAAGTAGCAGAAACAATGTTTTTATATGAGCCTGTTGGGGAGCAACTGCCAGAATCCGTTTCATCGAAAACGCTAGATAAAGTGTATGAGTTGTATTCTCTCTGGTATGAGAAATCACAAAAAAGCGCAGGATTATTGAATGGGAGCGCTACTTCCTCGTTAGATGCTGTTGTTTCCTCTGGCATAAAACCGCCTGGTGCCTAGATAAAGATGATCGATTTATTGTTGGCGGAAAATAAAATATCTAGGTGTGCCTCCTGCCGCTTTCTTCATTGTAGTTAAAAACTTATTTCGAGCTCGTTACCTTAAATTGGTTCTATGTTGTTTTGAGTGGGTAAGGCCGTCATCCCGCGGGATGACGGAGGACTGGATTGCTTCGTCGCCCGCGCTCCTCGCAATGACGAACATGAGCCGCAGTATGATTTATTTTGTTACCCACTCAAAAAAACATAGAGCTATTAGATTTTAGTGGGGAATTTTGTATAACAAGCTATATTTCACTTTAGTTAAGTCATCAATAATGATAATTATAAATAATAAGAGGTAGTGTATGATGCTATTTGACGCTCGGCGAGCGCCCCGACGTAAAATGATGTTTGAAAATCAGCAAGCGTTTGAGAGTTTTATTCAGCAGACGAGAGGCGAGGCGCGTGCGTGCCCGCATAAGGCGCATGTCGTAGAGTTATTATGGCCCTATTTGCAAAAATTAGAAAAAGAGCTCTATCCTAATCCACGAGATAGAGCGCAAAATGATACTATTGACAGCATGGTGAATTTTTTAGCTTCTTTAAACTCAGGAAATTATTTGGATTACTTGTCGTTGCATCCAGATCAAGATAATCGGGAATTTTTGACGCAAATAAAATATTTCATGGTGGTGCAATTATTGTGGCATATCAGTCAAATAAGTGAAGAGGATCTTTTTCCGTCCAAAATCGATCAAATCATAACAGAGCCATCTTGCTGTTCATTTGAGGGAATACCGCTTACTATTTATGAGTCAAGGGTAGCTGACACTATCAAGCAAATTTTGGCGATTCCGAGAGGAAGGTGCCAACATACCGATGGCATAAAATATTTGGAGCGGGTTAAGGATTATTTGAATATACAAACTCATTTACCGGGTTTTTTCGAACGATTATTTCGAAAAAGACTGTCAAGCATTCGAGATTGGGCTCAACATCCTATTATTGAGGCGGCCTATGGAAAAAAATCAGAAGAAGATAAACGGCAGGTCTTGATGAGCGTTGATTCTTGGAGTGCTTTTGTAAATGAGACGCGAACAGTAATGTTGCGTTGTAGATGATGTTTTACTGGCATCGAGTGCAAAAGAATCAATTAGATTCTTGCGGGTAAAGAGTTTCCCCGTGAGAAGTTTAATGCGCTTCATCCCAATTGTCGCCGATGCCAATATCGACGACGAGTGGGACAGAGAGTTTAGCTGAATCTGCCATGTGTTGCTCGATCGATTTTTTTGCTTCGCTCAAATCTTTTTTAGCCACTTCAAATACAAGCTCATCGTGCACTTGCATAATCATTTTAACATCCATGCCAGACATATTGATCCAGTCATCAATTTGAATCATGGCGAGTTTAATAATATCCGCTGCGGTGCCTTGCATCGGCGCATTGATTGCGGCGCGTTCAGCGGCTTTTCGTTGCATCATGTTTTTTGATCGAATGTCGGGCACGTATAATCGTCGCCCGAATAATGTTTCAACATAACCTTGTTTGTGTGCCATGGTTCGCGTGTGATTCATATAATCAAGTACGTTTGGATATTTCGTGAAATAAGCGTCCATATAAACTTGCGCGGTGGTACGTTCAACGCCAATTTGTTTCGCAAGACCAAACACGGACATGCCATAAATTAAGCCGAAATTGATGGCTTTTGCTTTGCGGCGTTGATCTTGTGTCACTTCATCTAAATCGACTGCGAAAATTTCAGCCGCTGTGGCTTTGTGAATGTCGAGCCCTTTGGAAAACGCATCGAGTAATCCGGGGTCTTTTGAAAGATGCGCCATGATGCGTAATTCAATTTGCGAATAATCGGCGGCCAAAATTTTATAATGCTCAGGCGCGATGAACGCTTGTCGAATGCGACGCCCTTCTTTTGAGCGAATGGGAATGTTTTGCAAATTGGGCGATGTCGATGACAATCGTCCGGTTGACGTAATCGCTTGATGATAAGACGTATGTACGCGGCCGGTTTTCGCATTCATTTGTTTTGGCAATTGATCGGTATAGGTCGACTTTAATTTGCTTAACGTGCGATATTCTAAAATGACGCGCGGCAACGGATAGTCGAGCGCTAATTCTTGTAAAATTGGTTCGGCTGTTGACGGTTGTCCTGTCGGCGTTTTTTTTAAAATCGGCAAGTGTAATTTTTCGTAAAAAATTTCTTGTAGTTGTTTGGGCGAATCCAAATTAAACATCGCATCGGCAAGATGATACGCTTCTTTTTCTAATTCTTGCATGCGATGGCCGAGCGTTTCACTCTGTTTTTCAAGTATTTTAGCATCAATCAAGACACCGGTTCTTTCTATTTTAACGAGCACAGAAACCAGCGGCATTTCGATGGCAGAAAAAATATGATGGAGTTTTTTGTCAGATTTTATTTTCGGATAAAAATATTCATGTAATTGCAGAGCAGCGTCGGCATCAGCGGCGGCATAATCTGTTGCCGTTTTGATGTCGACTGCGCTAAATGGAATTTGCTTGGCGCCTTTGCCAGTGATTGTTTCGTAATCTGCTTTTTCCCAATGCAAATATTTGAGTGCGAGCGATTCTAAATCATGACGCGTGAGCGTACTGTCGAGCACATACGATTCCAACATCGTGTCATAAGCGATGCCTTGCAATTGAATACTATAATTTGCAAAAATTTCTGCGTCATATTTAATGTGTTGGCCGATTTTTTTGATCGTTGAATTTTCTAGCAGGGGTTTAAGTTTTTGCAATACGTATTGTCGGTCGAGTTGCTTGGGCGCGTCGGGATAATCGTGCGCGAGCGGAATATAAAAGGCTTCGTGCGGCGTGAGCGAAAAAGAAATGCCGACAATTTCTGCATCCATATAACTTAAACTTGTGGTTTCGGTATCGACTGAAAACTGTTCGGCTGCATTTAGCTGCGTGATCAATTTTTCAAGATCGTCTTGTGAAACAACAGTGTGATAATGATTTTGTGATTGAGTTTCAGCGGGCGGATCGATCGGTGATTCGTGTGTCAGTTCAGAAAGCCAGGTTTTGAGTTCTAATTCTTTAAATAGCTCGATCAATTTTTGTGTGTTGGCCGATTGAATGGTGAGATCAGCAATGGTTAGATTTAATTCGACATCTGTTTTGATTGTGGCTAATACCTTGACCCATTCGAGTTGCGGCAAAAATTTCCGTAGATTTTCACCGACGACACCTTTGATTTCATCGACATGTGCAATGAGATTGTCGAGCGATCCATATGTTTGCAGCCATTTCACCGCTGTTTTGGGCCCTACTTTTTCAACGCCGGGAATATTATCTGATGTGTCGCCGACCAGTGTTAAATAATCGACGATTAATTTCGGGGGTACACCAAATTTTTCTTCGACGCCTTGCTCGTTTAATTGTTTGCCCGTCATCGTGTTGATGAGCGTAATATGTTCGTTAACCAATTGTGCTAAATCTTTATCGCCGGTCGAAATAAGTGTGTCGAGTTTTTGTTGTGTCGCTTGATGAGCCAGTGATCCGATCACATCATCGGCTTCGACACCTTCGATCATGATGAGTGGCAGCCCCATCGCGCGAATGATTTCATGAATGGGCTCGACTTGTGCTTGTAAATCTTCGGGCATTTTTGGGCGATGCGCTTTGTAATGCTCATAGAGTTCATGTCGAAACGTTTTGGCTTTCGCATCGAAGACAACGGCAATGTGCGTTGAGGGATGGTCATGAATCAGTCGACGCAGCATGTTGATCACGCCATAAATCGCGCCGGTGGGTTGGCCTTTTGAATTCGTCAAAGGCGGTAGCGCGTAATACGCGCGATACAAATATGACGACCCATCGACCAGAATCAAGTAGTCGGACATGATAGGGCTTCCCAATAAAAATAATGCAGACATGATAACGGTTCGTGAGGTTAAAGTGAATGACGATTGAAGGTTCAAAATACGAGCGAGCGCAGCGTTGAACGATCAGAAAGGATGCTGGGTTGGATCGGTCTTACCCACTCAAAACAACATAGAACCATAATTTTCGTGGGCGCAACTTCACAAGGTGCAACTTCACATTGGCAAATGTGTTCGCCAGTGTCTATAATGAGCGCCATTTTATTACATCTATAAAAAATCATCATGAAATTTAAAACATTCTGTCGAGAATGCCTTGTTTTCTCGATCGGTCTTTCGACGATTGCGGTTATTTGTGCGATTGTCGGTATTTTTTTGCTAGAGCTCGAATTGCCCAACGTGTCTGAGCTGCGCAATATTCATTTACAAGTGCCTTTACAAATTTTTACGCGAGATGGTCAGTTGATGGCTGAGTTTGGCGATGTGCAACGTATTCCTGTTTCGCTTGATCAGGTGCCCAAGCAATTGATTGAAGCAACCATTGCGACAGAAGATCAGCGATTTTATTCGCATCCTGGCGTCGATTTTTTTGGATTGGTCAGAGCCAGTATTGTATTGATAACGACGGGGAAAAAATGGCAAGGTGGCAGCACGATTACGATGCAAGTGGCGCGTAGTTTCTTTCTTTCACCGAAGAAAACGTTTACCCGCAAATTAAAAGAAATCTTATTGGCGCTAAAAATCGATCATGAATTCAGTAAAGATAAAATTTTGGAGCTTTATTTTAATCAAAATTTTTATGGCAGCCGTGCTTATGGTATTGCTGCTGCGGCCCGTATTTATTACGATAAATCGCTGGATCAATTGACGCTGCCTGAAATGGCGATGCTCGCCGGATTGCCGCAGGCGCCCTCGAAGTTAAATCCGCTCACCAATCCGGTAGCGGCAAAAGATCGTCGAGATCATGTCTTGCGGCGCATGTTGGATTTGAATTTCATCGACCGTAAAACCTATTTACAAGCAACGCAAACGCCGGTTATTGCAGAAGTGCATGGGTTGAAAATGCCAGCGCATGCGCCGTATGTTGCCGAAATGGCGAGGCAATTATTGATTCAGCAATATGGTGATGATGTGTATGACCAAGGATTGAAAGTCTACACCACGATCGATAGCAATTTGCAAGCGGCAGCAAATCTTGCTTTGCAAAAAGATTTGCAGGCATACGATCATCGACATGGTTACGTCGGGCCTGAACAAACCTTAAGCGCGCTCGGCCAGAATGAATGGTTATTGGCCTTGCAGCGAATTCCGACGATCAACGGATTGCGGCCGGCTGTTGTAACCACCGTGCAAGAGCAATCGATTCAGGTCTTAATAAAGACGGGGCAGGCAGTAACCATTCCTTGGTCGGGATTGTCTTGGGCGCGAAAACGCATAGTGCAAGGTGATCAAGATTTTGTGGGCGCCGCTCCACAGAGAGCTTCCGATATTGTGTCGGTGGGCGATGTGGTGCGTGTCGTTAAAAATCAGGATGATGTTTGGGTATTGACGCAAGTACCGCAAGTGGAAGCGGCACTCGTCGCACTCAATCCGAATGATGGGGCGATTCTCGCGCTCAATGGTGGATTTAATTATTATAAAAGTAAATTTAATCGCATTGTGCAGGCAGAACGTCAGCCGGGGTCGGGCTTTAAGCCGTTTATTTATTCAGCTGCGCTCGCCAAAGGATTTACCTTGGCGACCGTGATCAATGATGCGCCGATCGCGATCGCTAATGCGGGTTCCGAAGAAGATTTATGGCGACCGCAGGAAGACACGAAAAAGTTTTATGGTCCGACTCGATTACGAGAAGCCTTAACCAAATCAAGAAATTTAGTATCGATTCGATTGCTCGATTTGATTGGGATTCCGTATGCGATTAATTATGTGATTCAATTTGGATTCGACCCGAATCAATTGCCACAAACATTATCGATGGCATTGGGTTCTGGTACGGTAACGCCTTTGCAGCTTGTTACAGGCTATGCAGTGTTTGCCAATGGCGGATATCGCGTCCATCCTTATTTTATCGATCATATCGTTGATCATCGTGGAGAAACGATTTATCGATCGACGCCGATCGCGGTGAATGATACGAAGCATCCAGCGCCGCGCGTGATTACCCCAGAAAATGATTATTTGATTACATCGACATTAAAAGACGTTATTCGGTTTGGTACCGGCATTAAAGCCCTTTCTTTGCATCGTAATGATATTGCGGGTAAAACCGGTACAACGAATAAGCAAACGGATGTTTGGTTCAGTGGTTATAATCATAATTTAGTCGCCACCGTTTGGATAGGCTACGATCAACCCCGATCTTTGCATGAAGATGCTTATAATTCAGCGGTGCCGATGTGGGCTGATTTTATGCAACAAGCCTTACAAGGACAGCCGGAGGCGGATGTTCCAGTGCCGGCAGGCATTGTGACATTACGCATTGATAAAAAAACAGGGCTTTTAGCTCCCGCCAATAGCCAAAACGCGATATCCGAAATTTTCGATAAAAATGCGGTGCCGACCGAACTGACGCCTGTTTCTTCAGCGGATTATGGTGGTCAACCCGCATCGCCGACAAATGCCGCTGCACCAACCGCTGCGCAAGTTTCGCCGAGCGCAAGCAGCGGCGGTCAAAATACAGCGGATATTCAGCAGCTGTATTGATCAGGTCGTAGAGGCGCTCTTTTTGGGCGCCTGAATCTCAACACTCTGTCAGCAAATCGTTGACATATTTTCTTTATGAGCTAATATTTATCCCAATGTACAAAATAGAGTTGTCAACAGCAGCGGCTAAAATCTATTTGAGGCTGCCTTTTTCAGTGAGGAGTCAAATGGATTCTAGACTGCAGCTATTGGCGCAAGATCCTTATGCGAGAAACAACAATATCAAGCTATTGACAGGAGAGAAAGGTTGTTATCGATTGCGTGTAGGAGATTGGCGAATTATTTATGAAATTGTCAATGATTCGCTGACAATTTATGTGATTAAAATAGGTCAACGTAAAGAGGTTTATATCCATGAAGATGCACCCACAGATTATCTCAAAAAATAACTTGCCGGAGTTTGTGGTATTGCCGTTTGCGGAATATGAATCGCTGTTGGAGCAATTAGAGGACCAAGAAGACCTCGCGTCGGTCAAGGAATTTCAAGAACAAGATCAAACGACGTTGCCATTCGATTTGTTGCAATCGATTGCCAAGGGAGAAAATGCGATTCGTGCTTTCAGAATATTTAGAAAGTTTTCTCAAGCGCAGTTGGCGAAAAAAGCAGGCGTTTCTCGACAGTATTTGCATCAAATCGAAAATCAGTTGCGCCAAGGAAGCGTTAAAACCTTGCAAAAAATAGCGGCGGCATTAAAGATTGACTTTCAGTTGTTGCTTCCCATTTCATCTCGAGAATAATTTGATCGCAATGTGTCGATCGGCCAACGAGCGACCGTCTGGATCGCTAAATCGGGATCGTGCTCACCTTTTGATAATCGTAAATAACCTGTGTAGGCAATCATCGCGCCGTTATCGGTGCATAGGTCAAAGGGTGGAAAGAAGAGTTGAGCTTTTAAAGATTTTGTGATGATAGCCAACTTTTCTCGAAGTCGTTTATTGGCGCTCACGCCGCCCGCGATCACTAATTGCTTTAGGCCTGTTTTTTTGAGCGCGCGCTCACATTTAATCGCAAGCGCATCGACAGCGGCTTCTTGAAAGGCCTGCGCGATATCGGCTTTAGTTTGTTCGTCTGGATGCGTTTTTTTAAAGACGCCGAGCGTATGCGTTTTAAGGCCGCTAAAGCTGAAATTTAAATCGGGTCGATCAATCATCGGTCGCGGAAAGTGAAATCGGTTGGGCGTGCCTTGTTCGGCTAATTTAGCCAAGGCCGGTCCGCCAGGATAAGGTAGCCCCAATAATTTAGCGACTTTATCGAAGGCTTCGCCGACCGCATCGTCGAGTGTATCGCCTAAAATTTGATAATGACCCAGCGCTTTGGCTTCGATCAGCATCGTGTGTCCACCAGAAACGAGCAGCACAAGAAAGGGGAATTGCGGTTTATCCGTCGACAAAAAAGGCGCTAGCAAGTGGGCTTCTAAATGATGCACGCCGAGCGTAGGAACGTTCAAAGCAAAGCCTAACGTTTTGGCAATCGTCGCGCCGACCAATAAAGCACCGGCCAGTCCAGGACCTTTGGTGTAGGCGATGCCGTCAATCGACTGTGGGGAAACGCCTGCTTTATCGAGTGCTGCACGAATAAGCGGAATGATTTTGCGAATATGATCGCGAGAAGCAAGCTCGGGAACAACGCCGCCGAAAGGCGCATGTAATTCAATTTGGCTAAATAGCGTTTGAACGACGTTGTCGCTTTCCGAATCGTAAATCGCAATGCCGGTTTCGTCGCAGGATGTTTCGATGCCTAATACACGCATGTTAATTTCCAAAAATTTTCCGCATTATTCTCTCGGTATATAAAAAAGTCATGAACAATTGATCAGATTTTTCAAAAAACTGCTTTCATCTGATGCGGCGCGCGAAGTGGATTCGCGTTAAAAAGTTTTTGCTTTTTAAAAAGGCTCACAGTAGAATGACGGGCTCGAATGACTTAACGATCAATAATTGAAGAGGTGATATCGTAATGCCAGTTGTACGCATCAAAGAAAATGAATCATTTGATACCGCTATGCGTCGCTTTAAACGCATTTGTGAAAAGGCCGGTATTGTTTCGACTGTTCGCCAACATGAGTTTTATGAAAAACCAAAATGGCGTCGTAAACGACAAGAAGCGCAAGCTAAAAAAAGATTGCAGAAAAGATTAGCAAAAGAAGTGATGGCCCCTGCGCGTGGCGTTGCTAAAAATCAAAAAGAAAGAGAAAGAGTCAGACGATAAAATGGCCGATGTCTCTATCAAGCAGAAATTACAGGACGACATGAAAGAAGCGATGCGTGCTCGCGATCAAAAGCGATTGGACGTCATTCGTTTTTTGCTTGCAGCAATCAAGCAAAAGGAAGTGGATGAGCGCATCGTTTTAGATGACGCTCAGACGACAGCGATTTTAGAAAAATTCGTCAAACAACGTAAAGATGCGTTGGAGCAATTTAAAGCGGCTGGTCGAGACGATTTGGTTGCAAAAGAAAATTTCGAATTAAGTATCGTTAGAGCGTATTTACCAGAGCCTTTATCGATGGAACAGGTGAATGCTTTAATAAAGCAGGCGATTAAAGAAACCAGTGCGGTTTCTGTGCGTGACATGGGTAAGGTGATGACGCTATTAAAACCGCAGCTCCAAGGTCGTGCGGATATGGGTGCTGTCAGCACGAAAATTAAAGAATTGCTATCAGATTTAAACTAGATCGCGATATGTTTTTTACCGATTGTCGGGTCGCCCCTAAGAGGGTCCAGACGGACGACGGGAATTTTTTGAATAAGGGCATCGTTCTTGCGCCCAGGATGACTTAAACAAAAACGCCTAAACGGTGAAGCAATCATCTATGTCAAAACGAATCCCGCAATCATTTATTCAAGAACTGTTATCGAGAGCGGATATCGTTTCTGTCGTTGAAAAATACGTCACACTTAAAAAAGCGGGCACGAACTATCAAGCGGCCTGTCCTTTTCATCAAGAAAAAACACCTTCTTTTGTCATTAGTCCCGCCAAGCAAATTTATCATTGCTTTGGTTGTGGGGTTAGCGGTAATGCAATTGGCTTCTTAATGGCTTATGAGCATTTGGGTTTTGTTGATGCGATTGAGGTATTGGCGAAGCAAGTGGGCATGGAAGTTCCTATCACTGAAATGCAGGGTGAAAACAAAGCCCGTGATGAATCGGTTTATCAGCTAATGGAGAAAGCGGCTAAATTTTATCAGCAGCAATTAATGGCATCGAACGAAGCAAAACAGTATTTAAAAAATCGCGGACTCACGTCAGAAATCGCTAAAAAATTTGGCATCGGTTATGCCAAAGACAGTTGGGATCAGTTGATAAAAACGTTTGGGCCTTCTCCGGAAATACAACAGCAATTATTTACGGCAGGTATGATCATTCAGGGCGAGCGAGGTTATTATGACCGCTTTCGTCATCGTATTATGTTTCCTATTCGAGATCGGCGAGGGCGTGTTATTGGTTTTGGCGGGCGAGTCTTAGATGCCAGTCTGCCGAAATATTTAAACTCACCGGAAACGCCCCTTTTTCATAAAGGAACGGAGCTCTATGGATTGTATGAAGTGTATCAATCTTGTCGACACATTGACCGACTCTTAGTGGTTGAAGGCTATATGGATGTGGTGGGATTGGCACAATTTGGTATTCAATATGCTGTGGCCACATTAGGTACGGCTACGACCGAGTATCACATTCAACGATTGTTTAGAATTGCTCGGGAAATTATTTTTTGTTTTGATGGCGATTCAGCCGGACGGACCGCTGCTTGGCGAGCGCTTGAGGTTTTATTACCGCTGATGCGAGATGATTGGCAGCCTCGGTTTATGTTTTTGTCGAATAATGAAGATCCCGATAGTTTTGTACGCAAAGCGGGCGTGCAATCTTTTGAAGCGCATATGCAAACTGCCAGCAGTTTTTCTGATTTTTTCTTTGCGCATTTATCTGAAAGCGTCGATTTAAATCGAGTCGAAGGGCGGGCGCAGTTTACGGACAAAGTCCTTAAACATCTTCGTCATATGCCTGATAATCTTACGCGAGAAATGCTGTTGGAATCCTTATCGCAGAAAGCTCGAATTAGCCTCGAAAAACTCAAACAGCACTTGCAATTCGATTCACCGGAAGAAGAGGCGACGGTAACGACGTCATCTGTCGTTTTGCCTAAAATATCGGCGATGCGTATTTTGATGGCGTTACTGCTGCAAAATCCTTGTTTGGCAGAATGGCTCGACGAAGAAATTTTTGCGGAAGAGTATGATACTATACAGGGCATGTCTTTGTTAAAAGACTTGATGGCTTTTTTTAAGGCGCAAGATTTGTCCACAGTGACCACGGGCAGGATTCTCGAGTACTGGCGAGATCACCCGGCCTATAAACATTTCAGCAAGCTGATACAGGATCAACAGGATTTGCTATCTGAAGAGGTTGCCAAAGATCACTTCATGGCCGCGCAAAGAAAATTAAAGCAACAAGCGTTACAGATTCGTATTGAAACGCTGATGACTAAGATGGCAGAAGGGGTTATTACGGAAGCGGAAAAACAATATTTACAGGAATTGCTGAAAAAAAAGCGAAAGCTGTAAACTATGTTATACTTCTTCTCAAAGGCGTGTTTTAACATAAAACACCGGTATGCGAGGATCAAAATACTTGGACTGTTTTTAAGTCAGTTGATATGATGCTTCGCTTTATTTTTTAGATGATTATTAGCAGAGAGACAGAGTTATGTCAGCAAAAAAGCGCGATACAAAAGTAGCCAAGAAAAAGCAATCTGTTCGGGCCAAAAAGCAACCTCAGCCAAAAGAGCAACCGAATAAAAGTAAAACCCTTTCAGAATTAGCCCAGATACAGGGCCATTTGACCATTGTTCAAATTCGGGAAAGCTTAATCCAAAACCGGCCGAGCCAAACAGTCGATGAAGAAGACCTCGAGAAAATTATTAAAGTTATTAACGATATGGGGATTTCAGTTTATGAACATACCCCGAATAGTGATTTGCTTCAAATGGCCAAAACCGATATCACGGTTGTTGAAGAGATAACGGACGCTGGCGTGCCAACCAGTCCATTGATCGATGCAGAACTGGGTCGTACAACCGATCCTGTGCGCATGTATATGCGGGAAATGGGAACGGTGGAGTTGTTGACGCGACAAGGCGAAATCGCCATTGCTCGGCGTATTGAGGAAGGTATTCGATTGGTGTTGGAAGCTTTATCTCATCACGTGGAATCAGTTGAGGATGTCATTGGTCATTATTATCAGCTGACTGAAGAAGATATTAAAATGGGTAAGCTGAGCGATGTCGTAACAGGATTTATTGATCCCGATGCGGATGAAGCATCCCTAGAAACTGTTGCGGAGCCGGATATTGATCTTGAAGTCGTTCCCGTGGATGATGAAGATCTTGATGTGCCTGTTAAAGCCGTTGGTGATGAAGAAGACGAAGAAGAGCAAGAAAAAGAAGGTACAGTCGAGGGCAAAGAAGGAGAGGTCGTTGTAAAAGAAGCTGTAATTGAAGGCAGCGGCGAAGCAGAATTATTTGCGGGCGAGTCTGGGCCAGATCCGAAAGAAGCGGCGGAAAAATTCGCTCAACTGAAAAAATATGTCGATGCGCTGAAGCGCGTTCGAAAGAAAGAAGACGCCAAAAATAAGAAAGCCGTGCAACAAAAGCAGGAAGAATTATCAAAATTTTTCATGAATTTTAAATTGACTACTCGACAGCTCGATCGATTATGTCGTCGTATTCGAGAGGCAGTTGATCAGGTTCGCCGACATGAACGAGCGGTCATGCGGTGGAGCGTGAGTAAAGCAAAAATGCCTCGGCAAATTTTTCATCAATCATTTGCGGGCAAAGAAACTAATTTGAATTGGGTTAAATCGCAGACACGATCAAAAACCGCTTATTCTGAAGCGCTCAAACATTATGAATCGGATATCACACGAGAACAACGCAAGATTATTGATATTCAAGATCGTATCAATTTGTCATTGGGCGAATTAAAACAATTAAACAAACGCATGGTGATTGGTGAAGCGCGTGCTCGCCGAGCGAAAAAAGAAATGATTGAAGCAAACTTGCGTTTAGTGATTTCGATTGCGAAAAAATATACGAATCGTGGTTTGCAGTTTTTGGATTTAATTCAAGAAGGGAATATTGGTTTGATGAAGGCCGTTGATAAATTTGAATATCGACGTGGTTATAAATTTTCGACTTATGCGACGTGGTGGATTCGTCAAGCTATTACCCGATCTATTGCTGATCAGGCTCGAACCATTCGTATTCCGGTTCATATGATTGAAACGATTAATAAAATGAATCGGATTTCTCGGCAAATTTTACAAGAAACAGGCGAAGAGCCAGCGCCAGAAGAATTAGCCAAATTAATGGATATGCCAGAAGATAAAATCAGGAAAGTGTTGAAAATTGCGAAAGAACCTATTTCGATGGAAACGCCTATTGGTGATGATGAAGATTCTCATCTCGGTGACTTCATCGAAGATACCGCGATAGAATCGCCTTTGGATGCCGCTACAGCGGGCGGATTGCGAGAATCGATGCGCCGTATTTTAGATACATTAACGCCGCGCGAAGCGAAAGTGTTGCGCATGCGCTTCGGTATTGATATGAATACCGATCATACGTTGGAAGAAGTAGGCAAGCAATTTGACGTGACCCGAGAACGTATTCGACAAATCGAAGCGAAGGCTTTACGTAAGCTACGACATCCGAGCCGTTCGGAGCAAGTGCAAAGTTTTTTGGAAGAACTCGAGATTGAACAGTAACGCTTGACTCAATCAGAAAAACTGAATAACTTACGCGTTGTCATCGGGCCTATAGCTCAGTTGGTTAGAGCAGCGGACTCATAATCCGTTGGTCCTAGGTTCAAGTCCTAGTGGGCCCACCAGTTTGTTTCTCCGTTGGACGGTTTTTTT